>Ga0181599_1000004_pt1 | contig 221451 bp, 148 predicted proteins | sample 041ome_3_FD_148658 | JGI IMG/M metagenome (GOLD analysis project Ga0181599, IMG submission 148658) | Coastal salt marsh microbial communities from the Groves Creek Marsh, Skidaway Island, Georgia - 041405US metaG (spades assembly) | ecosystem: Environmental > Aquatic > Marine > Intertidal zone...
GTGCGGTGCAGTCGCACCCAGTCGTCGGTCGTCGGTCGCGGTCGCGGGCGTTGGACGATTCCACATGTCCGAACATCCACACACACACCCCCATGCCATCCATCCACGCCTCGCCCGCCCGGGCTCCGACGGTTCGATGGGGTAAATCAATGAAAATATCCACCCCCGACGAAGCGGATGGCGCACGGCACGGCACAGGGCACGGCACAGGGCACGGCACGGCGCAGGGGACACACGCGATGGCGTGCGTATCCCTGATCATGACTGGTCAATCGACCACACCACGACTGCACACACACACACACACAAAAATATCCCCCACATGTCCGACCGAGCCCATCCATCGATCGATCGCCCACGCGCGCAAAAAGCGCCTGATCCAGTGCGAATCCATATCCCAAAACTATCTCTCTATCCTCGATGTGAGATGGATGTGAGGATGTAATGGGTTGGGCACTTTTTGGTGATATAAACACAGTGTATGGTCGTATGGGTATGTATACTATGAGGTTTGGACACCCCCAGGGTTTATGTGGATGTGGATATTTTCTGACGTCACCGTCGGAAAAAAAACGCGCGCGCGGCTGCGGGCCGACGTGGCGTGGCGTGCATGGGCTGTCGAACGCCCATCGGGCGACAGTGTACGACGCGTAGCACGGACGACCACGCGTAGCACGCCGGTTGTGTGACGAGTTGACGAACACGAACGTTCGAGTGTTCCATACATACATACATACGCACGCACGCACGTCGTCATCAGCGTATACGACGCACGCGCGCTCGATCGGAAAGGCTCGAGTGTGAGATATCCCAACCGAACCGCGCGCGCAATTTCGTGGTATTTGTACGCGTGTGTTTACGAACGCGACACGACGGTGAACGAACGCGAGTGGTTCCAGGATGAATAATATTAAGACGACGATGCCTGCCGCGCACGTGTCTGGGTCGAACACCACGTCCAACACCGTCGTCGTCGCGCACGCGTCGCACGCGGGTGGGTACGGAAATGGCGCGAAGTCAGCCACGCCGCCGCAATCGCATGCGACGAGCGCGAGCGACCGCGATCGCACCGAGCGCAAGAAGGGTACGTATGCGTGATTGATAAAGATATGATTTCTGTCGTCCGCGGTGGTGGTGCGGCGGTCGTCGCGACGGCGCTGACGGCGAGGGTGACGACGCGCACGCCGCCAAATTCGCGTCGTCGGCGGTCGCGTCGCGCGCGATAAATCAATATTCAAGCCATATTGTAGATATTTTTTTTAGATTTTTTGGGCGCGGGCGCGTTGACTGACTGGGGCGTGTGTTGACTTTTTCACAGGCGTGGCGTGGACGGAGGAGGAACACAAATCCTTCTTGATTGGATTACAAAAGCTTGGTAAGGGCGATTGGAGAGGCATATCGAGACATTTTGTGCAAACACGCACGCCCACGCAAGTGGCGTCGCACGCGCAAAAGTACTTTATTCGCCAAACCAACGTGAGCAAGCGCAAGCGACGACACTCGTTGTTTGATCTCGTGGCGTCGCCGAATGAGCAGGGTGAGGATGGAGTGGTGAGAACATCGATGGCGACAACAACGGCGACTAAGACAAAGTCGACGCATAATAACAATTCGTCTGCGGCGCGAGTGAATCACAATGCAGCCAAGCAAACCGCAGCGGCGGCGGCAAAGCAACAAGCGCAAGTGGCGGTGGCGTGCGAGAGCGCATTGACCGCATCTTTATCCAACTTGGCGGATTTGGCGTCTCGCGAACCTCACTATGTGGCGTCTACGCACCACTATGGTATCAATAGCACTAGTAAGAGTGACGCGGTGAAAGGTGAAGAAGATGCGCACAGACCGCTGCCCACGGGGATGGATTACGCGCCATTTGGCGCGTCACCTCCTGGTGGATTCTGTCCGTCTATGTTTGATGCTTACAACCAAGCCATGACGCAATACATGTCGCAATTACAAGCTCTTGCGGCGCAGCAAGGCGATGGTCAAAGTCACCTGAATCAAATCAATCAAATGAATCAGTTGGCTTGGATGGCGCAACAAAATTTGGCCTACCAAATGGCGGCGCAATCCTTTGCATCCAATGCGCGCAACCAACAGATGGCTCAAATGACGTTTTGCCGCCCAACAGCGATGTATGCCGCCAAAGCGTCTGCTGAAAGAAAAGCTGCCAGTGGTGGTGCTTAAACACTCGCACTCGTGACTGGAGCGAGAATCAAGAACGTCGAACAACGTTTCCCAAGAAAAAATATGTACAAAAATTGCAATCTTTACAAAGGTTGCGCCAATTTTGTAAGGCGGGCCCACATGGCCTCGTCGCTTTTGTTGATTTACGTATAAAACTGTCTCATGTTGTTGTATGATTAATCCGGTGCATCCATGGAAACGTGGAGAAACTGCCAACAGCTTTGTAATTTTCCATACTTAATACCGCACGCGAAACAGACGACGACGCCAACCATGTGGACACTGCACACTTCGACGCCTATACATGCGGGCACCCACCACCATGTCCACACGCAAACGTAAGGTGAATAAACACGAAACCAAAGCAATTTTATGCGAATTCCGCGCGCTCTTGAAACGCGCACGCGATGTCAATGACGACCTCATCGACGCTGTCGAGCTCTTGGACGAGGACATGTTGCAGACGTTTCGCATCGAGATGTCAAAGTTTGGATCGACGATCGATGGGCAGGCGATCGAGCGAGACTTGCGCGAGCTGAAACATCGACATGGTGTCGGTCACATCACGCTCGAGGTTATTTTTCGCGAGTCATTCCCAAGCGAACCTCCTTTCATTCGCGTCGTATCTCCGCGCATGAAGTGGTACACGGGACACGTCACGGCTGGTGGATCTATCTGTCTCAAGTCTCTCGTGAACGGTATTCACGGAGGATGGGATCCGAACTACACAATTGAGGGAATGATTGAGATGATCAAATTGAATTTTGTCTATGCCGAGCGTGTGTTCGTGCGCACGATGACGGGCCCCGGAGGCATGGCTGGGCCGCTTCGCGTGGACATGGACAATGAGTTCAACTATGACGTCATGCAGGAATATTCGTTATGGGCGGCCGAAAGCGCATTCTATCGCACTGTTGAAAATCATCGAAAGAATGGATGGTGATTTAATTGATTCACTTGCTAAATGCACTCCACGCATCGTTGATAGCTTGGGATACTCCCTGTACGCGAGCGGTGACGCGCTCGGCGTCTTCTGGATGCACTTTGCTGGAGAATTTCGCGGCGAACTTATCTGGGTGCCAACGTAATGATGCTTTTCTGAAAGCTCTTTTGTACGCCATCGCGGCGTCGTACTTTGAATTTGACGTACTCGCGACTTTCCTGCGTTCAATGGCCGCCATTTGCGTGAGTACTTCCTTGTCATCCGGAGGCCACGGCACGTCAGATTCGCGCACCCATGGCGCGACGTCAGCCTCGTCGTCCACGCGCTTTTCGAAACTCAGCCAACTGGATTCATGATTTGACCATACATGTAACGATACATATGCATCATCATCATCGAGTTGTGCATCGAGCGCGGCCGCCATAGCCGCCGCCGCGCGCTCAGCCGCGCGTTCGGCTTCAACTTGACTGACGCTGTGCGCGTTATCAATCGCGTCGAGCTCAGTCAACCGTCTCTTAATATCCTCCATCTCCGCCGCAAACGCCGCTTTTATCTCTCGCTCTGCATGCATTCTTCTCAAACAATCAAACTGATCATACGCATCGCGTCTCATGCTCGCATTCCGCGCCATACGTTCTCGTCGACGAGCGCTTTCATTCAACGCCAAGAACGCCTCGCGTGACTCCTCATCCTCGCTCGACGACGTCTCACTCGACGACGACGACGACGACGCATCATCCTCATCGCCACCGCCACCATCCCGTCGCAGTCGTCGTCGTAATGGATTATAATGTCTTCCCATGTCACATACCGCCGTCGTATGTCGTCCCTGCGACGCGACAAACACACGAAACGCGGCCAAAGTAACGCCAAAAAAACATAACCGACGTTTGAAAAAGCAAAATCCGTCATGGTGCGATCCATGGGTCCGCGGGCGCTCGCGGTCGGGTCGACACACGCACGCGCGACGACGACAACGGCGGCGACGACGACGACGACGACGACGAGGGGTGCGAAGGGTGAGATATGGATGGTACGTACGCCATACGTACGCCCTCGAGAGATGGGCGAGAGATGACGACGACGGCGGCAGCGGCGGTGCGGGTACCACCTGGGTTCGTGCCACGCGCCGAGCAAAACCGTGCGACGACGACGACGACGTCTTCAGCGCAGCAACAACGCGCGGCGACGGTGGCGACAAGACGTGCGATAGATGCTGAAGCGCTCGCGCGCGAGCACTCAAAGTTTAGGCTTCATAAGGCGTTCCAATTCGCCCAAAGTCAGCTGAGCGGCATCGGCATGATGGCGTTCATGATGTGGATGAGCGGGAACTCGGTGCAAGTGTTTAGCATTATGGCGACCTTTGGAGGTATAGCGCAGACGACAAAGGCGATATTAAACTCCAAGGCGACGTTTGAGAGATTCGCAGACAAGTATACCGATGTGACGGTGCCTAGGATGATGTTTTGTTCCATACAGGTCGTCGGGTTGAGCTTGGCGCTCAACAAACTCAACGCGATGGGTTTGCTTCCGACGCACGCGAGCGACTGGGTGAGCGGACTCGCGCCACCGCGAGCGATTGAACGTGCGTACGGAGGGACGGAATTGTAATTTTCATGTATAATTGTAGAATTCATCATTCGCCGTAGTACGAGGGCAAAGAATTTAAAGTTGTCAGCGACTTTCGTCTGGTGCATTTTAAAAAAAACTGAAGTAATCTTGATGAAAAGCTCGTGTTTACTCGTCACTTGTAGTCGCGCGATGTCAAGCTTGCTCAGTGCGCGCCTCGCGCAAGAGCGTAAAGACTGGCGCAAAGATCATCCGCATGGTTTTATCGCTAAACCGCTCGTGCAAAAAGACAAGAATGGGGACAGTGTGACTGACATGACGGTATGGAACTGTTCCATTCCCGGCAAGGCGGGGACGGCGTGGGAAGGCGGGGCATACCCGATAACGTTGACGTTTGGCAAAGACTACCCAGCGAAACCACCGAGAGTGGCATTTCCACCAGGTTTTTTCCATCCCAACGTGTACCCGACGGGTAAGGTGTGCTTATCCATCCTCAACGAGGAAAAGGGCTGGAAACCGTCGGTGTCGATCAAGCAAATCTTGGTGGGCGTACAAGAGTTGTTGGATGCGCCAAACTTATCTGATCCAGCGCAGCAGGAAGCGTACGATAAATTGAGACGATCTAAGGCGGATTACTTGCGTATAGTCAAGGAACAGGCGAAAAAGTATGGGGCAAACGCGGTAGGTAGTGACGACGTCATCGTGCTTTAAGTTGCAGCGTCTTAGTAGAAGAAATAGAAAGGCCGAACGCGAGGAGACTAGATTTACGTATCTAAGATTACTTGCTAATGTGTGTGAGGCTATGTGTAACTAGAATGATAGCTTTTAATGGAGACTGTAAACGAAGTCTTGCGTATGTTTTCGTTCTCAACTGCGAAATTTTGGTCGCTCTGGAAGCGCCGAACCGTCAACTGTTCGAGTGAATTCGAACAGTACCGAGGGTGATCTATAGATGCGAATGAGCAACCAATATAGACGTTCTTCAAGTATGAAATCACCGACTTGACGCGCTCTGTAGATATCACTGCACAGCGAAATCAACCGATGCGTTGATGGCAAGTCAACATGTGGTATGTTGACAACGAGATTGTTTGTGAAACCTCTCACGATAGACGCCAAAGTCAAAATGTAGACAACGTACACGCCTGTCAAACCACCAACAAATTGACTGAACGTAGCAAAGACGCCCGTCGGGACTTCGGAGGAAATCAGAACGATCTCTGGACCATTCTCGAAGTTGGAGCATGGTTTAAACCAATCGAGTTCGCCACGTTTATCAACGACAGAGCGCCCTTGTTGCACGTACGTTCCACAGTCGACAGACCACCAAGGCGACGTGCTGTTGAAATTATTAAGAGATACCGAGCAACTTATGCTCTGATCGCTTGCGTACCTTGGCACGGGATGACCTTTGCCATGTAAGTGCCAGACACGCGGGTAGATGTTTTCCAAAAATACGTTTTGTTGTTCACCATCCAAAACACGAAGTAAAGCCGCCGCCTCCTCTTCGTTGAATGTGTACGTCACTGCTTTAGAATAAAGCACTGGATTATCCACTGGCAAGTACCGTTTAAATGTCCAACCTGTGTTGAGCGTTGCACCATTCGCGAGTGACTTCTTCATCGCTGCCACTGAAGGCGGTGGCAAAGTCCACAACGAATCGCTGTCTTGCGCCAGGCACACTTCTTGGACTTGACCAGGCTTATTTATCAATGGTCGAGGCGCGTCAGTGTGGAGAGCAGTCCACGAGACCGTCTCTATCGTCTTTCTCAAACCACCATCAAAAATTGGATACGTAAACATGTGTTCGGCGCCAACCAAGCTCATGTTGAATCGAACATCGTACACTGGATTGATATCTACTTGAGGATTCGACGTGCTGAACACGAAAAATGGCCCAACTAATAAGCTGAAGATTATCAAAAACAATCCTCCACCCTCCAAGAAAACTTTCTTCCACCATGGCTGTGGCGCACCAAACGGATGCAACTTGCGGTATGTATTGTTGCGCACGTTGATTCTGAATAAATCTCGAGAAATGTTCTCCACCTTCAGCCAGTCATACAAATCCAAAGCGCTATCTGTACATGCGTACTCAAGTAGTACGCGTAACTCATACATGAACGGTATAGAAAAGTATGCCATGAAGGCACCAAAGGACAAAATGTCAGAACGCTGAAAAATCACACTATTGATCATGACTTCTTTAGGATATCCAGATCGGATTTGCCGAGCACCGAGTGTGAACGAAATTGATTTTAGTAAGAAGAACATTTGAATGTATGAGTGATGCGTCGTTGCAGGTTTGTGGAAAATCATGAGCAAATAACCCATGAAACCAGCAAACGTGAGGTAATGATAAAATACCTTGGCCGTCTTGGCCTTCTTCATGTAAATGACGCCATCGATTACGATGAGGACCAAACAAATGAAGACCGTGAAGACGTAATCAATTTTGAACAATCCTTGGTAGTACGTTTCCACTAACGCTTCAGGGTCTGAATCCACCGAACTTTGATAAAAAACTGCAACAAAGAACGTTGACAAAATGTCAAAACAAAGCGAAGCAGTGTAAAAGTCTTGTCCCTCTTGATTGAAAGCACGAACAGAAGTCACATCGGGCAACTGCGGTGCGCCTTCATTAGAATTACCAGCTGCTTGTCTCAGTTGCAACTTTTTTAATGCTTCACCAGCCTCTTCGCCGGGACAGAAAATGGACACAGGTGAGACGACTCTAAACACCGCAGACCGGTGGCCCGGGTTCTCTAGCACGCCTTTTGGATCAGCTTGCACGAATTCCAAGGTGTAAAACGATGTAGAATTATCACCGTCGACGCGCATTTGATGCGCGACCAAAGCTTGATTGATGTCTGACGTGAACAAATCCCAATCAGGTACATCTGTCTTGTCTGATAGAATGGACAACGCTACAAACGACGGCCCATATTCAGCTTCTGGAGTGAGCATGCGTTGAAAGAACATTTCAATCTCCTCAACAGCAGTAGACTGTACTTGAACGTGTAGTGGTGACGCTCGAGCATCCTGACTCCAGTCAAACTTATCATCCGACTCAGGAAATTGAAGCTGACGGAATCTCGATAGCATAGTGAAATTTGATGGACGAGTAAAAAGAATATCTCCATCCAAATCTTCTCGTTGATTTTCCATGCGCTCACTCTCGCGAATGGCATCTTCTTGAGCGTTATAATGCATCAAGATGGCAATGTAAGCTAAGAAAGTTCCGACCATTGACGGTATAAATGCAACGTTTGACTCTGGAACACTAAACAAAGCGCTTTCGAGACTGCACATGCTCCAACCTGTGCAAGCCAATGAGCACGGAATAGCCAACGTGTACGTGCCAATAAGTAATACTTCCGTGTAGAATAAAATTGCGCGCCAAAATCCGATTGATGCTTTCGGGTATGCGATCAAAGCGTAAGCTATGATCGATGCCGGGAATACAGCGGTAACGCCGGTAAAGTCAATTGCAAAAGCCAGAATCATGAAAAAATAGCACATGGAATGACGAGGCGCGGTAAGCCAGGGCCAAGCTTTCAAACTTGCACCAAAAAGCAAACCAATAGTTGAGCTTTGATCCATGAGCCAAGTTTGGAGTAATGTGGACAAGCTTTCTTCTTCTGACTCTACCACACGTGAGTGCTTCCGTTGTTCGTGATCTTCTTGTTCTGATACTTCTTCACCTTTCCCCGTGTCTTCGTAGGTGGCGTTCTCATCGTGAACCACGAAATCTTCGTTCTCATCCATGAATAAGTCCGCATCGGATGTTTCAGGTCGTCTTCTCCGAAGTGTCTCACCTTGAGGCTTTCGATCACCATTTGTCCTGCGAGGCTCATCTCGACGACTTTCAAGCGCGAGAACTTCTTGAGATAACTGAGTGATTTCATTTCTCACTTTTTCGACTCGCTTATGACGCTCATCCTGCTCACCTAGTGCACTTAAGCACCTCGCAAGGGTATTACGAATCCATGCATGCGTTAAAACGTCGTTGTAGGCTTGTTCTAAATCATGCGATTTACGCCGCATCACCAACGCTTGCTCGTACATCGGGTGACTGACGATATTTTTCAGCGTATGCAAGATGGCAAAAATCGTCAAGTCTGCCGTGAGCTGCCCAGGAGCCCAGCCGAGGACGGTGTGAAGCTTGTAAAATCCGATAGCATGCAGAACAGAACAGTAATCATCATCAAGACTGACGTACCAATCACCAAGTAATCCTTCAAGAGGCGCTTGATACAACAGTACGGCACCGATGATGCAGATGTTGTAAAACTGCAAAATCTTGAGTGAAATGCCTTCATATTGTACGAGCGAATCTCGGGAACGCAAAAAGTAAAAAGAAAGTATCAAGTAGCCAATGTGTAACAAGTCTCTCGAGCACGTTCCGAATATGATGACCAGTAATAAAGCCCATTCGACTGAGTACCTGAGATAAAAGTAACGCAGCCATTCTAACACCGTCCACATTGAACTTGCATCCCAAGTTAAAGGGGCAAAAATGATATCAAAGTACGACGCTTCTTCGGTTCTTGCGGGCAAAAGAGCAATTTGGGTTGGGGTCTGTCTTGGAATCATACCCATAATCAGCTCGGCGACAGTTTCGTCATCTAATGATGTGGTGTCGGCTTGAGCGGCATCGACGGTCATCCTTGCTCGTTCTTCCAACGACACCAAGATCGCGTCCATTCTGAGCTGACAAGCCGAGATGAAGAAAGCAATGAAATAGCCTAATATCATCTGCTTGCTGCACGGAAGAACTGCGAGCCACTGTCTCGTTTCACTATCAAGGTGAGACTTTGGATCAACATCCGCGAGAAGAGAACGCATCGATGGCGACGGTGGTGGGATGCCACCATCAATAGACGCGCGAACGATATCTATGGACACAACATATTGCCACAAGACAACTAGTGCACATATTCCCGTGGTAAATCGCCACAGCATTAAACGATCTCTAGGTGACTTGGCAATTCTCGTGTTCAACAAACTCCATGTCAAACCCAAGTACACAAGTGACAAAATATTTGTCGCCGCTATGCCAACAATTGCAAATGCAACGTACAGCGCACCAGGCATGAGATTTGCGAGTAATCCCTCGAGTAACTCGGGCGCTATTGAAAATAACATCGAGATTTGACCAAAGTTAGTTCGCGCTTTCTCCTTCACGCGTCGTGTCAGTTCTCGACGAGCGCCGTCGCTTGATGCTTCGTGTTTATCTTGGATTTGAGGATCACTGTCATAGCCGGACGATTCAGACGCAGTGTCTCCTTGATCTTCGTCCATTTCAATATCTTGCTCAACGAGATTGGCCTTACGTTTCATAAGAATGGCGCGCGTATCTCTTTGAGGCCAAAATAAATGGCAAGGTTCCGGAGAACACCCTGATTTCAGCGCTGGTGGAAGCTTACTCAACCAAAATCTGGTCACCTTTGATAGTTCAACGGCACAAATAACAAGTATTGGGTAGCGTAGCATAGGTTCGTTATCGGGCCAAAAATTTGCAGTCGGGACAGGCCACTTGTGTGCGCCAATGAAAGTCAATATACTCCAGCTATCTCGACTTTGCATCCATTCAATCTTGTAAGCGTAGTCGATGATTGCCGATATCAAGGCAACCGTGCCCACCATTTCCGCAGGACCTTCAGTAGTTTTAAGAGAAAGTGTTGCGGCTATGAGGGCTGACAACATCAGTAACCCTAATACATCTCTTCTTTCGATGCTAAATAGTATCGCAGTGAGGGCCACAGCCTTGTTTGCGTGAAGAATGATGAAGCGCTTGACGAGCGGGAAAAATCCAAGCTCCGTCACGGCCAATGGTAAACGTCTTCGTGCGGCGGGCATTTCAATGTTAGTAACAAGCCCAATTTGATAGAAATACGTCACAACCAAAAGAATGCTTGGACCCAACAATTCAGTCATGAGCTGATTTGGTGGTACATTCTGAGCTAAACCAACAGTGTCTTGAAGGAAGTGTTTTAAGTCATCCGTAAAGAGGAATATCTCATCCAATGGAAAGGCCCCGAATGCGTACCTGGCAGCCAAGTTGAATAAAGAGAACGTAAGAATTGCACGCCATCGTCGTGAAGAGCGATCGTCGTCAGAATGCCGTTTCACAAGTAATGTAACTCCAAGGAGCATGAGAAGCGCCAAGTTTATCAGGCTGCATTGTGAGGTCTCGATGGTCATCAGACCGACAGATATGACCAAGTATGAACCAAAACGCTTCACGATTTTGACACAAACTAACGACACCTCCAATACAATAGCCTTACCCAGAGCTACTAGGGCATTCAACTTTCCATCCCCATCCATCACCGCGTCAACGTCTTGTTCGGGCGCGAGCGCATCTAAAACTTTCTGTAAATACAAAACAATACAAATAACCATAAGGATGCAAGCCAATGGCCCGGATGTATGGATTGAACCTGAATGTTCGAGACCCAAAACTCGAAGCGTGCTCTCCCACTCGGGACGGTCAACATCAAAAACATTCAGATGCTCGTTCATTGCCCAGAGATACAAGACGGCGATTGAACCAGAAAGAATTTGCCCAGTGAGATGTAGAATTATGCGGTCCCCGGGCTTGATGATGTTGAACAAAAACGCGACTAACAAAGCAGCATGAAGTAAATCAGCCTTCGAAAGGGCGACAATCCAAAGTGCGAATGGTACCAAAAGATGCGATATTAACTGCACCAGTGGTCTATCCCACATCGAATTCTGTGTACTGTACGATGTGTTATGATCGAGTTCGAGATCATCCAAAGGGAAAAATTCTACCATATCGCCATCTAGAATATTTCCTTCGAGAACCTCATCCGTTGGAGTGTTCTTCGCGTGTGTAGTGAGCCAACCAACAAAACAAAGAGACGCTACCAAAGTGCCCATGTAGCAAGCGTTTATCCCGGACTGCTCGCCATTGTGTGCGGGGATAGCACCAAAGATCTCTAAAAGCAACAGCAACTTATCATTCATTGATGACATCATAGCTGGCGGAATACAAAGTAGTACGTACTCGCATACACACCAAACTGTGAGATAAGTAAAAATCAATGGCCCATAAATGCTAGCGAACGCAGCGTGCTTCACTGGACGCACAATGAGAAACAACCCAAGTAGCAGCATGGGATACGCCACAATATTCACTACGAACAACGACGCGATGAGCATTGAGAAGCCCACTAAAATCCCACCAAATCTCGCAAGCAACCGCGCCACTATTGTCACCTTGATTTCCTCATTTTGAGCAACAAAGTCTGATGTCTCTCCTTCTATCAAAGGTTGTCTCAGATCGTCGTGTTTTTCACCTCGCACCGATGAGACGCGTCTATTACTATGTGATTCAACGGCGCAGAGTCCCATGAATACTCCACCAACTGCTAATATTTGACCCAAACGCAAAAGTCTAGATAACGGACCCTCGCTCTTGTCCATTGAATACAAACCCAAAAACTGCGCCGAAGATACTCTTGCAGCCTTCTGCAACTCAGGAAGCTGATACATGTAGATAGCTACAAAATGTATCGCGGTGTAGCATAAACACCCCATCGTCGCGCTCGACGGAAGGTTTAACAATTTTTCACTCGCCTTGTATAGACGCCCATTTCGGCTACGATACAACTCAGATATACAAAATGCGACGACGAACAGTAAGTACACCAACGATGGCAACGACGGCACTGTAACCGCAGCAAATGCTGCTGAGGCAACTGTCAATCTTAGCACGATAGTCGCCGAATACATCGCATCTGCGTCACTGACTGCGGCTCCGCCAAGTTCACCAGTGGAAGCACGGTGCGCATACAATTTCATGCCCGCCGTGATGGCAATACCAAAGTACGGCACAAAAAACAGTACATAATCGGTGATTCCATCTAAGCGTCCAAAGCCTAAATATCTCAGCATGCTCGCTTGCCAATCGTTATGTGGCCACGTAATCCCAAAACCAACGTACGCGCTCTGCGTTACGCAATTACCTAACAACACAAACATACAAAGCCCTAAAACCCCCCACCAGACATCTCTCTGCATGCGGCTAAGCGTATTCCCGCTATATCCTCCTCCATACACGCGTTCGATGGCAAACGCGATGAGAAATCCGAAACTCTGCAACGCGGACGAAAAAATAGTGTTAGTAAAGTTAGGCACTGTGCTTGCTGTGAACGCGCAGATTCAAGCTTGGAATATCGCGGCAATTCAAACACGCACCAGTATCGACGGTCTTTGTTCCGCAGCGTGTATGCACACCGCGAAGAGCAACATCGCACTCGACGCCATGCCTAAAAGATCGTTCGCCATCTTGTCACACACGTTATGATTACCACAAGTGGCTCAGCGAGCGCACGTGTATCGCGACGACAGCGACGAACGAAAAAAAGAAAGAAAGAAAACGCGTGCGTATGCGTTCTATCGTGCGCACGTCCTCGATTCTAACTCGTCGCCGTCCACGAGAATGCGTGTCGCTCGCGCAGCGAATTGTGTCGTCACAGCGCGCTGTGCGTTCTGCTCGCGTCAGCGTCCTCATCCGTGATGAGGACGATGTTGACGTTGACGAGGTCGTCACGAGGCATAGCGCAACCTAGAAGACGTCTCGATGTTAGTCGTGCGCGTGTGATGACGCATGCGGGACATGCGACGCATCGCGTGGGCGTCACGGTGCGCGACACGCGTTGCGGGACACCATTCGTCACCCAACCGAGGACGAGGACGGTGATGATGTCCATGGTGACGAGTCCAGAAGGTGTCATGGCTACTCTTACATCACTCGCCGTGGTTGGACAAGCGTTGGAAGATAACACGACGATTGGTGGACGCATGACTGGAGTAATTCTAACCATGGCTGCTGCGTGCGCGTTCTCAACGCTCAACGTCTTACCGATGACGAGTGTCGTGTACGACACCGTATGGTCGCTATTAATGCCTCTTGGGGTTGTTTTGGCGTTAATCAGCACCAAAATTCGCGGTATCGAAGCTGAGGATATAGATGTACTGAAGGCGTTTGGCGTGGGCGCGGTGGGGACAGTTATCGGCACGTGCGTCGCTTTCATGGCGTGTGGCAAGTTACTCGGCGAGTTTGGCTGGAAAATAGCAGGGAGTTTGTGCGCGAGCTACATTGGTGGGTCTATGAATTTTGCATCCACTGCACACGCGTTGGATATCGTTGGCTCCGGAGGACAGGGGTTATTAACAGCCGGTATGGCGGCGGATAACATCGCCATGTGCGCATATCTCTCAGTGTTGATGCTCATACCCGCAGTTGGTCCGAGTGACCCATGTGTAAACGGCATGCAGGAGTGTGAGATAGAATATCAGTCCACAAAAGCGTCGATTGCGTGCGCTATCGCAACATCTCTAATCGTACTTCGAGGATCACAGATGTTTGCCACGTTTGTCGGGCAGCCGAATCTAAGTCTAGGCTTCGCGTGCATCTTTGCGCCGTGCGTCGCTGTCGTTGCGCGGGGCATGTCAAAGCTGAGCGAAAGCGTTCCAGAGAATTTATGCAGTATTTTAAGCTTTGCTGGAGCACAAAATATCAGTGGGGCGCTGATGCTTGTGTTTTTTGCAACTCTTGGGGCGAATGCTGATTTGCGCACAATTGCCATCTCTGGTTTACCCATGGCATTGTTCATTACAATTCAGCTCGCCACGCAACTTGTATTCTCCTTATTAGTCGGACATGTCATGTTAAAATTGCCTTTGTGGGCGTGTATCATCAGTGCAAACTCCAATGTCGGAGGCCCGGCGACGGCGGCGGCGATGGCCGCCGCAAGAAGATGGGATAGAGCAGTCAATCCAGCCATACTAACTGGAACAATTGGGTACTCCATAGCGACTTTAATTGGCGTACAGGTTGGGAGACTCTTAGCTTTAGCGTAGCAATAGATTAGAATGCATGTATTTTAGCTATCTTATGAGATACAGTTGAACTAGTGGAACATTGTTTAAGCAAGAAGTGCCTGCGGTTGAGAGAGAGAGGACGTATTTTCTGTTTGCTGCGCCACTTCGCGCGCTTCAAGTTCTTTTGCGCCAACCTTGAACGCACCCGGATTGATTGCCACAGTCTTTGTCGCGTTATTTGTCTTGTACACGCCGACCAGTCTATCAGCGAGTTCGAACATATTGTTACGGAGAGAAATAATCACAAACTGCGCATTCTTTGTGCGTTCCTTGATGTAGTGGCCAACAATCGAAACATTTTTGAAATCCAACGCCGCATCGATTTCATCCATCACATACAACGGTGTGGGCTTGTAATGGTGCAGCGCAAACACTAATGCAAGAGAAGAGAGCGTCTTTTCACCACCGGATAAGTTGGCAATGTTCTTCCAGCTCTTCTTTGGCGGGCGCACGCTAAACACGATGCCTTCTGAGAAGGGATCAAGTGAATCAACAAGTTCAAGTTCGGCGTCACCACCAAGGGTAATCATTTGATACATCTCTTTTAGTTTAAGAGAAATGATATTGAACCCATCCATGAACTCATTGAGACGTTTTTGTCTCAATCTGTCGTACTCTTCACGCGTGCTGTCACGTTCTTCAGTCGCCGCGCTCAATTCTGCAACGCGCTCGGCGTATTCCTCAGCCTTCTTTGCGAACGCCTCGATAGATGACATGTCAGGTTTTGCAATCGCGAGCTCTTCTTCCAAGATTACAGCCTTTTCTTGCATCTCGTCTGTGGTGTGATCAGCGAGTTGTTCATCATTCAGAAGTTCTGGGAGCTCATCCTCGGCGTACAGAGCTGCACGCTCCTTTGTGACCTTCGTCAACTCCTTGTTCCAGTGCTTCTCTTTATCCTTGTTTTCTTTTTCCACAACAGAGAGATCATCCAACTTAGCTTGAATATCGACCTCAACTCCACGAATAGTACCAACAATCTTCATAATTTCATCGAGAACTTTGTTCGCCTCTGAGCATTCACTTGCCTTCGCATCAACGAGAGCACGAAGTTCACTTTGAGATTCCACGACAGCAGCGGCGCCGTCCTCGAGGTCCTTGAATTCACCCTTGATGCGTTCTATGTCAGCTTTGATTTTTTCAACTTCGGCTTGACCTTCTTCAACAGCCTTGGCGAGGCGAACAGTGGTCTTCTCATGCGACTTGGCCTTGGCGCGCTTTTCAGTCACAGCATCAGACGCTGCAGTAATACCGGTTGTGAGGTCCTTCACAATTGCCCGTTGCTTGCGTAAACCTTCGCCACCGACGTTGTTCATGGTTTCTTTCAACGCCTCTTCCTTCTTTTTCAAAGCAGCCGCACCAGCCATGACTTCATCGAGAACCACCTTGGCCTTCTCAACCTCCTTGTCAAGTCGCTCGAGTTCTGCAGCGTCATCCTTGCTCGCTTCATGCGCAGCTTCGAGTTCTCCAAGGCGTCCTGATAAGTCGGTCGCCTTAGACTCTGCTGCCGCATATTCAGCTTTCAATTTCGGAAGTGCGCGCTCAATTTTGTTCACAGCCGCTTCAGCGTCGCGAGCTTCTTGAAGAGCCTCGAGTGCAACCTTTCGCGAACGCTCATAGAGGACACCCGCCTTCTCAAGTTCCTTCTCAGCATTCTTGATTTCTTTCGCCACTTCAGCGGGATCTTCAAAAGTCGGTGCTTCGTTACCAATGCGCATTTTCCCACCTCTGGAGGGTTTGCCACCACCAGACATCGTACCACTCGTCTCAAATACCTGGCCTTGTAACGTGACAACACGGTGGCGCTTCTGCCCATATGCCAAGCGCGAGGCTTGCGAAATGTCTTCAGCTACGCACGTATCATGAAGTGCATGATAGAATGCGACTGCCAAACGCTCTTCCGCAGGTTTGATCAAATCGATCAATCTTGGCGCACCTTCAGGAATCGAAGGCTTTTGCTGAACCCGTTGCGCGTTGTGCGCTTGCCTCTCAAGAATTGTACAAGTCACGCGACCGAGATTGTTACGACGAAGATACTCCACCACTCGCTGAGCGTCAGAAGCAGTCTCGACAACAATATTATCCAAGGCGCCAGTCGACGAAGAAACGGCGATGTCGTATTTTTTGTCGATGGCACCAAGGTCTCCGAGACGACCGATGACGCCTCTGAGTGCACCGGCAGCTTGCGCATCAAGCAAAGCTTTCGCAATCGAGCCTGTGCTTTGCTCAATCTCGGCTGCGGTACGACGCTGCTCCAGTTTACCCCGAAGTTCGCGAGTCTCAGATTGCGCGGCGATTTCCTTCTCCTTGGCAGCAGCTTCAGCCGCCTGAGCCTTTTCAACGCGCATGCTTTCTTGTGCTAACGTCGCTTCTTCTTCGGAAATGGTCTTCTTAAGCTCCGTAGCCTTCTTGAGAGCGGTCGCTTGACCTTCACGAGCTGATTTCAAAGCTTTTTCGGCATCGGCATGCTTTTCGAGAAGCAAAGCTCGCTCTGCAGTGGCGACGTTGTATTCACCTTGCGCGTTGGCGAGCTTGCCTTCCCAAGGTTGCAATTCCTTTTGTACTTGATCAAGTTCAGCACCGATTTTCGCCATCTCGCCCTTTAAGCTGTCCAACAAAGCGTCTAAAGCAGCTTCTTCTTTCTCTTGACGCGCTTCAAGCTCGGCTTTTTTGGTCTCGAGAGCAGGAACAGCCTTGTCAATCTCGGCGCATTCGTCAGCCATTTGCTTTTGTTTTTCGACATCCTTGGCAAGCTTTGCTTCAATCTTCTTGACGTTCGCCTTCATGTGCTTCAAATCCTCTCGGTACTTGATATCTTTACGCTCAAATTCAGCGTAATCTTTCACACTTTGATCGAGCTCTGCTTGGACCTTGGTGAGTTCTCCAATGAGTTCCTTGTGCCGCGCCTCTTTTGCCTTCAACTCATCTTCGTGTTCAGAGTGCTTGGCGCGCTCTTCCTCGAGCTTCTCATTCAGCGCGTTCTTGTTCTCTTGAATCGTCGTCAGGTTGGCTTGAGTTTCCTTGATAAATAGCTGATACATGGTCGATCGAGTGGATAAGAGATCCTTTTCCTTTTCAATAAAGGCTTCAGCTTCCGCCTTGATGATAGCCAACGCGTCTTTTTCATCCTCAACCAATTTTAAGCGGTTCACCATCACATCACGCTGCTCGTTGAGCTCTTCCAACTTCTTACTCGCCGCCTCAATGGGTTCCACGTATTGTAACGTCCCGATAATATCTTCCAAGTACTCTAATAACCCTTCATCCCCAGGCGCCGCGCCCTTTGGCTTCATCATAGAAATTTGTTCAACTTCCCCCTGAAGGATTAAGAAACGATTGTTGTTCAAGTCTACGTCTTTCGCCTTCAACAGCGTTGTGACTTCGGTAAACGAGCTCGTCTTATCGTTGACAAAATATTTGCTCGAGTTGTTCCTGTACGCCTCGCGCGAGATGACGAAATCAGAGTTTGGCACAATATCGTATCCTTCCTCGTCGTCGACGTGGTCGACGATTTCGTGAAAGTGCACCTCCACTCGCGCAAACTCGAGGTTTCTGAAATCTGTCGAGTTGTGAATCAACTCGCTGACTTTGTTTAAACGCAATTGTTTCGCTCGTTTACCAAACACAAACATCATAGCGTCGATAACGTTCGACTTCCCGCTCCCGTTTGGGCCGACGACAGATGAGAAGGACTACGCGTGCGCATAAAAACGTTAGTCACACATACGCACACACATGCACGCACGCGTACGCACACACGAACGATGCAATCAAAGACAACACACATACCTTGTGAAATGGTCCCACGTGCTGCGCCCCGGCGTAGGATTTAAAGTTTTCCAAAACCATCTTTTTAATCGCCAGTCTCGGTTTCGGCGCCTTCGTCCCCTCGGCGCCATCGCGTTCGTGTGCTACCGTCATGATGTCACGCGCACGTCGTCGTATGTTTAGGTGCACGTACACAAGGTTGTCTACACCCTACGCGTCGTTCACTGCCGCCTCTCTCGTCGTCGTCGTCGTCGCCTCGCTCGTCAGCACGTCGTCGTCTACACCGGGCGCGACACGCGATACAAACGGACTCTAGTTGTTCCCCTCTGCCCCTCTTGATGCGCGATGTGTGTTATCTCATATACTTTGAGTTTTAGTTCTTATTATATGTAAAAAAACATATGAGTGCCCGTGTGCAGGTTCATGATTGGTACATGCCCCCTACTCGATAAAACCCCGACTACGCCATTTGTCCGATGAAATTTAAATTTCAAATTTCACCTGTTTCGCGGTCGCGAGGCGCGCGATGCAGGTGACGACGACGACGACGACGACGGGGGCGAGGTGCGTCGAGCGCGTCATAACAACGCGTGCGCTTACACACCCGAGACGATGACGGAAGTTGCGCGGCCGAAACGCAAGGCGAGCGCGAGCTTGAGAGCGCGCACGTCGCGAGGCAACTCCGCGCCCTCGAGTGCGCACTATGTTGGTTACGTTCAAGACGACGAGACACCGGAAATGATTATGAAGAAGTTTGAAGAGATGGAGCGGATTCGACAACAGGCTCGCGCGGGTGCGGAGAACAGCGATGAAGCAAAGGAGACGACTGCGAGCGCTGAAGAAGGTGATGAAGAAGGCCTTGATGAAGAGCAACTCAAAGAGTTGTTCAGGAACACATCAACGTTTACGGTGAAAGAGGCGATGTTTGAAACGAGCGAGTTATTTGGTACGATTGGAGATCTCGATGAAGCCATGTACTTTTCCGACGATGATGGAGAAATGCAAGACGAGTTTTGGGAAGCACTCACGGGTCGCAAGCGTAAGGGTAAAAAGTCGCGCGGTGGGCCGCGCATTCCCCGCGCGCCCAAGGCGCCGCGTGAGCCCAAGGCGGCGGCATCGCATATGATTACCGCTTACAACTCTGACCAAGGATTATTTTTGAGAAAGAAGAAATTTATTGATCCAGCGGAGCCGTACATTATTAAGGTGCCGCCTCACCCGATTCCGGTGAGCTGGGGTCGAGTCATTGAGCCATACGTGCCAAAATCTGAGCGCTTGGCCAAGCTTGAAGCTACGCCGGATTGCTTCCACTGGCAAACGAACATTAAGAGCCTGAAGTACGAAGAGCTTGGGAACGACTTTTTGGGTGTGTTGATGAATCCGCCTTGGGATATTGAAGACTCTCCCGATCGCGGCGATGTTACTCTTGAAGACATTGCAAAGATTCCGCTCGAAAAGCTCACACCGCTTGGTTTCATCTTCATTTGGGTTGAAAAGGAAAACTTATCCAAGGTTTGCGATATTATGGATCAGAAGAACTTTGTGTACGTGGAAAACTTGACCTGGGTGCAGCTTGAACCGAACAACACGATTGTGCAATCTGCCGCGCGTTATTTGGGACGTTCTCACCGCACTATGCTCATCTTTAGAAGAGACGTGCGCGACAAGCGATTCATTGCAGGGAAGAAGATTGAATTACGTCATCAACGCAACTCAGATGTGACACTTGATATTGTGCAAACGACTGCCACTGGCCGGCGCGCCATTCCGGAACACGTGTACAAGTCAATTGAAACGTTGTTACCGACCGCATATGAACCAGGCACGCCAGGCAAGCTGCTTGAGTTGTGGGCTGAGCCAGGTGCTCGTCGCGCTGGGTGGACGTCTGTTGCCGACTCCCCTTAGTCTAGACTTAATCACGATGTTAATAAATAGCTACTTACTTGAGTATACACTCGATTTTCTAATATCGGTCGGCACGCTTTATCGTTCGACCAAAGCTACTGACGGCAGGCTTGGTGATGACCTCGGTCTCCAAGTTTCTTCTACCCTGCGTCAATCCCGCCATTCTTTTGCGCTTGACTGGCTTTCTACGCGTCAAGTTTTTATCTTGCTCCTCAACAGCCTTTACTCCACGCTTCAACTTGGCTTTTAACAATTTTGCGCGATACATCATACTCTCCTCCGTTTGGACAATGGTTCGCTTGGATGGACCTCGACGAACGCAACGCGAATCTTTACGATATTGTTCCAACTGTTTTACTCCGCGTTCGCCTGCAACTTTACGCACTTGTCGAATAGCATCGTCGTCCATATTCCCCGACAGCTCTTTGGCCCAATCCGGAACCTTTGGGTTGAACCACATATTTTTACAGTTTTTTATCACAGACAACGAGTGTGGTACAACGTGCGCTTTGCGTATCTCGCGAATTGTATCCCTCATATTGGCCTTGAGGTTGGTATTCACAAAGTGATGCTCACTCGCATACATGTAAGCGACTGCTGTTTCATGCAGTCCATCGGCGAATCGGCGCCATCCGTGGAGTGACGTGCGCATGTTCTCCCCAACATTCACAGCCCAAATTCTTTTCAGACGGAGCACGTCCAGCAGCCCGTCAAGTTGTTCGTCCAAGAATCCATCTTCAAAATTTTGAATATATAACGCCTCGATTTTCGTGTTCTCTTTCAGCGCATCGAGCACTTCATCGATCACACACGGCCTAGCGTTCGACGGGATATACCGCTTCAGTCGCAAGACCTTGCCTCCGGCATCACAAGCGAGCGTATTGTCCCGTAAGCGTGCTATGAAGTCCTTAAACGCGCTAGATTCCAACACGGCGCTAGAAATTTGACGTTTACTACGAATCATGACGAGATACGTCGCGCATATCAACTCAGTGTGGTGGAGTGAGGAGATCGCTGCGTTTTTTTTTCTACTACAACAAGTCGCGAGCTAGAATGGCTACTTAAATCCAAGGCAATAACAGGTATTCGGAATAGAATAACGCCCAGATGTCACGATAGTATTGTTGAATCGCATCACGAGAAAACTTGGCGTTTTCAAGCTTCTTCGTCTTGACGATGAGGAACAACGCGTAGAGCGCGTGCACGCCAATCATCAAAGGCTGGTTGAACCACGTTGGATTAGCCACGGACAAGCCGATGGCGAACACGTAGTTGGCCAACAACAAGCCCGAACCAATGAAAGATACTGCTTTGACGCCCAAACGGGTCGAGAAGGTTTGAATATCGTACTTCAAATCGCCCTCAATGTCGGGCAAATCCTTGGTGATGGCGATGACCGTGGCGAACATGGTGACAAAAATGGTGATGAACGTGATCGCCGGACTCCAAACAAAAGGTAATCCGATCGCAGCACGCGTCGCATGGTACACACCAAAGTTAAGCAAGAAACCACGCACGCAAGCGATGATCATAAACGCCGGCAACGCGTATTGCTTCAAGCGCAACGGCGGCACGGAGTAGATGGTACCGAGGAACAACCCAAAGCAATACAACTGCGTGATTAGCGTCCCGAAATTCGTGGCTACGATAGCCGCACCACCAATAGCAGTAAACGCACAGAACGCCCATGCGGCAGCGACGGAGAGCTCACCAGAAGCCACCGGTAAGAAAGGCTTGTTCACCTTGTCGATGTCGACGTCGTAAATTTGGTTGATGCCGACAATGTACCCGTTACCCATCAACAACGCCACGAGACCCAACAACGCTCGCGGCACGAGCGCCAAAGAAATCATCTCCGGGTTCGTCATCAATATCTTGCTCACAATCGCCGTCGTCCCTAACAACGTACCACGAATTGTGTGCGGGCGAACAAACTTCCAAATCGCCGCCCCGAGCGCGGTCATCTTTCCCGTCTGCGAGTCAAACGCCGCGCCGGGCGTCGCGTGCGTCACCACCCGGCATCTCGCATGTGCATCACCACACGCATCATTCATCACTCGACTCACCGTCGTCATCGTTGGCTTCATCGATGGACCCGCGCCTCCCGTCCCGAACACCGCGGTCGCCCCAGCCACGTGCGTTCGTCCTCGTCGCGTGCGCGTCGCCTCTCCTCTGGTTCGCGCCATGCACGGCGCCCCCGTCGTCGTCGTCGTCGTCGTCGCTATCGTCGTGGTAAACATCGCTCGCGTTTTATATCCTTCGCTCGTGTCGGTGGTGGCACGTCCCACGCGTCGCGCCCTGACGACGACGCGCGCTGACGACGACGTCACGCCACGCCATGGGTCAAAGTGTCCACGTGGCACATGAATACCAGGGACTCGTGCCTGGGTCGTGATTGGTGAATCCCATACCCTGGTTTTCCTCGACGTGGATAAAGGTCGTCGCCCAATGGCATGTCGTGCACCGACGTCGCCCGTCGCCCGTCGCCCGTCGCACGTCGCACGTCGTGGTCGTGCGCGGCGCGCCAGTCGACGACACGGGACGACGCACGGGGGAACACACGAGTGAGGAGAAAACACGAGCAATATGCTTGCAGCGACGACGACGAGCACGACGACGACGACGACGACGACGAGGCGAGGACGCGTCGGCACACCCTCGAGGGCGCGTATCGTGCGCACGCGCGCGCAGGTGAAGGATAAGGATGGCGAACAAAAGCCATCGTTCATGCGCATCATGGGACAGATTGCCGATAAAGTGGGGTTAGATTTAGGGCCAATCGCGATGTCGTTAGAAGAAAGCAAGACGAGCACGCGCGCGGGTGGAGACGAGGAGGGTGGCGCCATCATGGAGGAATCGTTCGAGCGTCCGCCGAGCATTGCAAAGTTAAATACCAATGAGTGGAAAGAAAAGTACGTCAAGGCGGATGGTACGGTTGATTTATGGTTGGAAGATGATTACAATGTCGCATCGCGAAAAGCTGGTGGGGTTGATGCGGATACTTTAGTGAACATTGAAAACTACGCGTGGCGCGGGATGCGAACGGCGGATGTAGACGCGCCAGTTCGCAACATCAAGGTTACCGATCATGAAAGTGGCGAAGTTTTAGAGTTGGACGTTCCCGAAGGAAGATATATTTTGTTTGAAGCCGAGCAGCAAGGTTGGGTCCTCCCCAACGCGTGCCGCATGGGTGGGTGCACAAAATGCGCGGTGAAGATAAGCAAGGGCTCAGTGCAGCAGCCAGAATCTCTCGGCCTTTCAAAGGAGCTCAAAGACAAAGGTTATGCGTTGCTATGCGTTGCCACCGCGACAGAGGATGTTGAGTGCGTGACGCAAGATGAAGAAGAAGTATACATGATGCAGTTTGGCAAATCTTTTGCGGATATGGCATTGGATAAAAACGCAAAGAATGTCATTCGCGACGACTTTGCCTTTGAAATCGCAGACATGGATGAGTAATTTGTCGCTCTAGTTGCTAAGCGCGTGTAACTACAAAATGTACTATGTTATCTATCAACTAATTCGTTTCTTGGTTTTGGGTATCATCGTCCTTTGAAAAGTCAGACTCAAGTTTGCGAGGGCTTCCGCCAGAGTTTTTCTTCATATTGTTGAACAAGAATTTTGTCCTGGGCGACAGCCGATTCGGAGACGTGGGTGACTTAGTCGGCGATTTCGGGCTATCACTGCTTCGAATAGGTGAAATCTTCTTCGTCTTTCGCATCAGCTCTGCATGGACGGCATCGACGGTGTCGAAAGTTCGTGCAGGCGAAGGCGGCTTCAATTTAAGCTTGAATGCCTTGTGTTCCTCGCGCGCCTTTTCCAAGCGCTCTTTCAATGCTGCCGCGGCTTCCTCAGCCTTAATCGTGTCTCGCAATTTGTCAAATATGTTCAAAAAGTCACTCACGATTCGCAAAACATAGATGGGATTGTCTGATTTGAATGGCTCACCATAGAACTCAGTGACATCCTTCACCGCGGACAAAGCGTTCAACGACAGCTCAGATGCGTTTGCGAGATTCTCATCCATTTCTTCCGAGAACGGTGCCATCTTGGCGTAGAATGACGCATGAACTTCTTCGCTCAACACACCAGCTGCGTGAAGTATCTCATCTTTGACACTTTTTAATCCACTTTTCATCTTCTCCAAACTCGCCGACATTGTCTCCGTGGACAAAGCTGCCGCTTTTCTCACCGCACCTAGTTCAGTAGAAAGGTTCTCAATCTCCGCATCCGTCTTGCGTATTTCTTGGTAGACAAAGTGTAAAAGCGAAGTCTTGCGGTCGACCGCTTTGAAATCTTTGAGACGCAGAAGCATGTCAAGTCTAAAGCCTGATGCCGCTCCTCGATACGAGCCAGTGTTCAAATGGTTACCAACGACGAGAATGCCTTGAAGGACTTTGACGAAAAGGTTGCTTTTACGCAAACACGCCGAAGCGTCTGCGAGTAAAGTGTAATCTTCGTGGACCTTTCTAAGCGTATCTGCTGCCGTGGACTTGTAAAGCAATGAATTGACGCGACCTTCGAGACGGGGGATTTGCATGATGTGCATGAAGTACTGCTCGACAGTGGCCAGTTCCTCCTTTGATCCTTTGTAATCAAGGATGATCTTGGTCTCTGCTGACGTCGGAACTGACGCTGCGATTACTTCAAGCTGCTCTGATTGCAAGACATCGTCATCCATGGCGATTAGTGCATCCTTGATTTGCGCAAATGGCATTCTTAAGCCAGCAAGTTGGATACTGATGTTCAACGAGCGCTTTTGATCAATCAGTGTCACACTCCTCTGCTTTTTTGCCGCAACCTTCGACTTGGCTTTCGCATCTTCGATGGCAAACATATTGTCTAACTGATCAAGATTCAACAACAGATCGCTTTTATTTGCATTTTCCCACACTGTTCCTCCAATGGCGCCACCTTGGAGCTTCTCCCAGTGTAACATTTTCACCTTCTTTCGTGCCTTTTGGGCCCATGTGTGCGCACTTGCAATTGCCGCGATACCGATAGTACCTGACGGTGGCGGCGGTGGCGGTGGAACAACTACAGAAGATTTGAACCCTGGAGGTGCGGGAGGAGGAGGAGGTGGTGGTAGTGCTACAGCCACGACAGAAGATTTGAAACCTGGCGGCGGAGGCGGTGGTGGCGGAGGAGGAGGAGCACTCACGGCACCTGGTGGTGGTGACGGTGGTGGTGGTGGCGGTGGTGGTGGCGGCGGAGGTGGTGCCAAACCAGAAGGCGCGGTTTTGCTAGACTTGAAACCTGGAGGCGGAGGTGGTGGGGGAGGTGCAGCCGAAACCTTGCCTTTCGCCTTTGATGGAGGAGGTGGAGAGACCTTGACATTTCCGCCAGATGGCGGTGGAGGTGGAGGTGGTGGAGGCGGAGGCGGAGGTGGAGGCGGTGCAACTGCTGAACCCTTATTTACCACTAATGATGGCGCTGGTGGCGCTGGTGATGGCGCTGGCGGCGGCGCTGGCGGCGGAACTTTGGGCATTGGCTTCACCGCTCCCGTCAAATGCTCGAGATCGAGAAGAGCTTTCCTGTCCTCCAAATCTGAGATTGTGACGAGTGGCTCGTCATGAGAGACAGTTATAGTCTGAAACGCTTCTACTTGAGATGCAGTTATTTCCTGAATTGGACTATCGCCAAGCATGGTTTTAGCGAGCTTACTGTCTGCCTTGAGAATTGTTCCCGGTGCGTCATCATCGGCTTCAATCTCTTTGAAAAGCGCGAGAAGTTCTTTGGTGAATTTATTCCGCGAGCCCGCACCATCGCTGAGCCCTTGCACTTTGCTCAACTTTTTTGCTTTCACCAATGCAGCAAATTTAACCAGTGTCTCAATTTCCTCGTTCACCGAGCTAGAATCGTTTGCAGCATTGTCATCATCCACATCAACTTGCCCTGTGACTTTCACTAGATTCTGCAGCGCTTCTTTCAGCTCACCGTCGTTGTAAAGCGCTAATAAATAGCGCTCTTGATCAGGTGTCAGAACTGCGAGTGAAGTCGTCACCGGCGTCGTTATAGGTAGCTCTACGTCTATCAATGGTGACATTGAACCAGTGACTTCGATGCGCGCCTGGCCCGATGGCGTTGACAATGCATCGTTTAGCAGAGTCATTACTCCATCTCCCACGCCCGAATCGCTGTAATATTCTTCATCAAAGCTTGATTCTCCTTCATTATCATGATTGTCGTCCTCGAAATCTTCAGCATCAGCGCGTCCATGTAAATCTGGTTGATGCCGCACGTTGCCACTTGTTCTACGAGACCTTACCAACGACGGATTCAGGCCTCTTCTTTCGCCGGACTTGCTCATAGAATGGAACAGAGGTATTGTTTTGTGAAGATGTTCACTCGCCGCATGAACAGCCGACGCTAAGACACCAGGAATTTCACTCTTTGATGCTCGTTGTGTAAAAGTTTGTTGCGCGGCACCTCGTAGCCGACCGCCGCCGTCTCTAATGCTGGCCTTTGCATCGTCAGAGTGATCGCGAGCGCGACGCGTGATAAGAACAGGGACTTCATCGTCGCCAGATTCATCGTCACTGCCGCGTCTGTCCTTATTGCCTTCAATATCAAATTCTTGGATAAACTCGTCGCTTGCATATTCTTCACTCGCTGAAACACCAGACTCGCTTGTTCGTTCTTCCTCATCATCTACGTTGCGGCCGAAAGGTCCGCGACGCCGTCTATCTTTAACACGCTTACGCAACTTTTTCGCTCTATCGGCACTACCGTCGTGTTCGTCGGCAGGCTCCCAGTTGAACATTGGTGGAATCAACGACGGTTGCCAAAAGTCGATGCTATGCTCTTGCAACCATGGCGGAAGCTTTGATTCATTCATCAGCACTCGCGAACGTTGCCGATCTGATTTCACTCGTACTTGACGTAGAATATCAGTTGGATTGAAGGCGGACGTTGAAGTGGCTAAATGTGCCTCCACTTTTTCTCGTTGTAGCAGTCGGTCTTCATACAAGCCAGTGTATGAAGTCGTTTCACCGTCCTCATCGCCTTCTCTAGCAATACTAAATCCAAGCTTGATCTTCGGCCGTGATTCGACAAATACTATTTGTTTCTCGAGCAAAATCAAATAACGGAATTCTCGCAGTATAGTGCCGGTGATGAGAGCGGCGTTTTCGTCTCGTTCACGCGCGTTCTTATTTGTGCGACACATTGCCGGAGCAAACATCACGGCGAGTGCATGGAGACAGGTGTCATCTTTAACACTTGCCGTACTACTACGGGCCACTGCAAAGCCATACAATGCGCGATGCAGAACTTCCACTAATGCCTTCAACACATCCATGCGCTCGCGAGGAACGCGCTCGAGCAGCACTCGAATAATGTACAGTCTCGATTCATAATGCTCCGTCTTGATCCCCGCCACGAACGCTTCATAGAACTTACACGGAATTAAAGAATCATGTAACTCATCGAGATGTTTCATGAGTACTCCCACCACCATCGCTGGCTTGGTGCGTCGTCCTCGCGTTCCGTGTGGGCTACGCAGCGCCTTCTCCCCCTCTGCGAGCGCGCGCTCATCGAGTGCGTTCACGGCGTACTTGGTAAATAATTCATGTCCAAGTTCTAATCCACGCACTTTCAACGACGCCACACATGTTTCAATCACCTTTAAGTGCTTGCCATCGGCGATCATCGTCGACTCCGTGGCGTCCAACATGCGTTGCGCGTTGGCATTCGTCCGAGTCGTGCCGAGGAGCGCCATGGTGATGCGTGGTCGTTCTTCACCCCGCGCCCGTCGTCGTCGTCGTCGTGTTCACCGAGTGTGCACGCATAATTCCCACGTCGTTCGTGTATTCGTTCTCACCCGTCGTCGTGTGTGGTGGTGGTGGTGGTGGTCGTCGTCGTCGTCGAATGTGTGTGTGTCTCGCCCCCACGGTCCTCCTCGCGGGCTGTCGAGCGACGGTTTAAAAACCGTGTCTGCCGGTGCACAGGAGTTCCGCGCCCTGCGACTGTGGGAAGCGAGCAACGAGCCGCCATCACACCCGTGCACGCACACGCGTGCGAGCGAGGGTACGAAACGCAAAAGAAACAAACAAATCACCCCCCGTGCGTGCGCTGGGCCGACGACGAGGGAGGCGCGACACGCGACGCCACGCGCGCGAGGACGCGGTCGAGCGGTCGAGCTTTGTAGCGTGGTGACAAACGAACAAGATGTTTTCATCTTTCGGCCTGGGGTCCGCCGTGGACGAGTACACGGTAGAACTCACGTACGAAGGCGTAAGAACGGACGGACAAGCGTCAGCGTGCGAAGGAAGCATCGAGCAAACGTCGACGAAGGTGTCGTTTGAGACCAAGGATGACCCGGAGGAAGTGATTGATAAGCTCATGGCACAGCGGCAACAGCTCCCTTACGCTGCAGGATACGAAGTGGTGGTAGTGAATATGGTGTATTCAGCCACTGCTGTAACTTTGCAGCTTGGAATTGAAAAGTACAAACCCAAGCCAGTGACACTTAAGGTTTCATCAAGCAACAAGACAAGCACGGGAAAACCGCACACAAGTTTAATCACCGTCCTCAAGCACTGTCAGCTCGGTTCTGTGCGCACGGTTCAACTGTGCGACGGTTTATTTACAGTATTACTAGATGTGAGAGACAAGTGGACGTCGGTAAGGACGTTGGATATCTCTAATAACGCTCTCGAGACAGTGCCAAAGGATGTATTGGCACGCGTCCCGTACATCAACGTCTTGAAGATGAACAGCAACAAACTCACGGCCCTGCCAAACTTAAACCAATTCACGATGTTGAAAGAGTTGCATGTGAACGGAAATTTGATTACGGCTATTCCGATCGATTTGTGTGCGGACTCGCACTTAGAAGTGCTCTCGCTAGAGTGCAACCGGTTGACAAAGTTGCACGTCAAATTGAAGGACGCCTCGAGGCTGCGAACGTTACGGTTGCTTGGCAATGCCATTGAGGTGCTCCCTCAGATGCACAAATTTGAGCGTCTCGAATGTTTATCTTTGACAAACGTGTTTATGGTGAAAAATCCAACAACTGGTGTCATCGACGTCGAGGTGCGAGACGTCGCGGGTTCGTCCTACTTGTCTTCTATGATGACTGGAAAAGCGACGCACTATGGCAAGGCGTACAATGCATTCTTAGGACTTGTTTTCCGCAGTAGCGAATGTCAAAATTCGTTCCTAGTCGAGGCTCTAGCGAGGATTGCATCGTTGCATCCCCAAAACTGTGAAGCCATAGTAAACGCCGAAGGTAAGACAGTTCACGTCTCACACTTAGGCTGACAGCACATACTGACCATGACTAACTTTACGACGATCACAGGTGCAGTAAACCAACTGCTTCAAATGATTCATTCGTCGCATGATGCGTTGGTACATCACGCATCGCGTGCTTTGGCACAGATTGGCAAGTCAGCGGCTCTGGCACGGCGTTTATGCGACATGCAACTGAAATTATCTGTGACCAATTTAATTCAGGTGCGAATTATTTAGAAGCGCTTGTTTTATTTATTTCTCGCGAGTTTCTTCATGCTTTTGCCAAAAACAATTAATTAACAGTGATGCTTACGCAGGGTGACAATAAATTTCGCAACAAATGTGGTTTGATTATTTTGAATAGCTTGATCGGTTCTTCTTTCGATATTTCGAGGGTACGTTATTTTACGGACTTTACACGCGATTCACTCAATCTGATTGATTGTCGTACTCAGGACTTCTATTCGAATGAATTAATGGAGCAGTTGACCGCTTTTGCCAAGGTAAGCTTGCAGTGAAACTTTTCAGTAATTAATTTGAGAATTAATTAAATCATTTTCTTAGGCTGGAGATGAGTATTTACGCACTTTGTCGCTCAGAACTGTAGGCACGTTTGCCTTCGACACTCGCAATCGTCAAGACATGCTTAAATTATCGAATCTTCATGCTTTATTAATAAATATTGCATTGAGGCCGGAATTAATTACGGCAAGTGCAGCCGTGCGTCGTGAATCAACTCGAGTACTGGCTATCTTGGGCGAGAATGAGCTTGTGCGTCAAGCTGCACGTGCTCCATCAATTACTGGTCGCGGTGTGCGTATTTTAGCGATGGACGGCGGCGGCATACGCGGACGAGCTACCGTAAAACTGCTGAAAAGAATTGAGGTATGGCTTGATTTTAATTATTTAAATTCGACCCCGAAACTAATTATTTCGATTTTTGAATCATTAGGAAGGAACCGGGCGTCCAATTCATGAGTCATTTGATTTGGTTTGTGGTACTTCTACTGGTGCAATTTTGGTACGTAATCGTGCGGCATATCGCATAAATTAATTAATTCTATCAACTCTCGCGTGCATTGAAATTATCTCACCACTGACGTTTTACTTTCTTCAGGCGGTGGCTTCATGCATCAAAAACCATTCCCTTGAGCATTGCGATGATATTTATCTTAAACTCGGTCGAAAGATCTTCAATCAGACGAGTCATGAGGAAGAAACGACTGGAGCGAACTCCTGGCTCGGTAGCGTGGGATCGATGTACACCAGCGGCAAGCAACAGCTACTTGCTACAACGCTATACAGCAGCAAGCATGATACCTCAACGTTTGAAACGCTCGTGCGCAAAGAGTGCCAGAACAATGGCGAAGATCCCTCGTGGATTGACAGTGCCCCTTTCGGCGGGCCGAAAGTATGTTGTGTTTCAACACTGACGAGCACGACTCCAGCGGCGCCGTATTTATTCCGAAACTATGAGTACCCAACGAATGCAGCTGGTGAGTACACACAACGTGGAAGTTGCAATCATTTGCTGTGGGAAGGCGTATGTGCGTCCGCTGCTGCACCATATTACTTGTATTTAGACGCATTTGCGATCGATTCGCAACGTTGGGTGGATGGCGCTATGACTTGCAACAACCCAGCTATGATGGCTGTGGCTGAAGCGCGACGACTATGGCCAGACAAGAATATTGAGTGTGTTGTTTCGCTTGGTAGTGGAGAGTACACCCCACATGATAGAGATCCCCCTATTTCACTCGTTGCTCTGGCTAAGGATGTGCTATTTGAGAGTGCGTGCGATACCGAACGTGTTCATGAAAGCTTGTCGACACTCCTTCCGTTGATTCCAGGAGCCAAGTACTTCAGATTCAACCCGATTGACGCACGATGCAAGATTGAGGTAGATGAAATCGATAACGCGTTGATTGAAGGATTGTTAGACGCGACGAGTGAATATATAACCGCGGAAAAAGAGCAATTTGATGAGGTTTGCAGCATACTTAGAGATCCAGACGACATCGATGAAGTAGCCGCTAAGCTTCTGGACGCCGAGATTGGTTCTAGACGAGGTGTCATGGTTATAGAATCACCCCGATTCGAGCACGAGCTCTCTGAATGCTCTGCAATCATAAACGATTTCTGTTCACTCAGATCCATTGCGCTCAAGACAGTAGATTGCTCGAACATTGAAGCTGATCAGATCGAGGGGAGTAACATCGTGAGCAAACTCAGTGAGGCTCTAATGCGCGCACCCAACGCTGGAGTGCTTCACTTTAACTGCCATTCTGACATTGACGGCTTAGTACTTGCTTGGCAAAAAGACATGACTGCAATTGCTGAACCTAGCGCTATTGCTGAACTTTTCCTCCAAAAGTCCGGGACTGCATATGATACAATTGCACAACTCTGCGATGCCGAAGAACATGTTGAGGTGCAAGGAATACTCCACACGTTTGCTGGGAAGCACGTGCAGGTGAACGAACTTGGTGAGCGCGCATCCGCGTACTTGTTCAAACGCACCGTGCCTGCGGAGTATCTGAATAACACTATGAGTAGAGAACTATTTAGTCTTTGGCGAGAGAAAATTATTGTTTCGCAAGCATCGCTTCCAGAAGCTCTCATTGCGGTGTGGCTTGAGGCTGGAGCAAAGTGTGTGGTCGCTCCAGGAAATGTCGAAGGAAGAGTGAACGTCGGACACGAACAGAGTGAATTTATGGCCGCGTTCTATCACGCTCTTTTTGTTGTGGGCGCGGATGCAACTGCAGCGATGAGTGCAGCTGCGCTCGTACAACCAGCGGCAGCCTACTTCAGATGCTACGTCCTTGCGGATGGTTTGATGAGAACTTTGAGACCCGATGAAGATTTCGATTTCGCCTTAGATGCACACGTGTAAATGATACTATAACTGATTAGCTTACATTATGACAACGCAAAATTCTAACTAAAATCGAGTCGCTATCTACTCGACATCGACTCCGAAGAGTTGCTGAGTTTGGTCCTTGAGTTTTCTTTCGTCGATGACTGCTACACTTTCTACCCAGCCGAAATACTGAAGGGTATTGTACGTGAGTACTTTACCAGCATCTTGGATGACGGCCCAGAACGCCACGTAAAGCCAGACGTATCCGGAAAGCTCCCACGAGATTCCAATCATCCCGTTCCCAAAAGGCCAATATACTGCCAAGAGCGTGGACGCCGCTGTGGCAAAAATGAATGCTCCGACCAAAATGAAGCTCGGAGCACGGGACCAGAACCAACCCTTGGTTCTGGAGTTGAACACAGAAAAGTAGTCCGATAGACTGATCTTCAAATACATCAACGTCTGAATCTCTCCATAAGATAGGGCAGGAAGACCAAACTCGCGCCAAGCGCTCGTTGGGTCCGCCGATGACAGAGCCACACTTAGAATGAGTAATGACGACGCCAAAGCCGTCAGTCCGATCGCAGAACTGACGATATATAATATATTTAGATCCCACTTTTCTGGTTGCATCGAAGCGTGTACGTTATCATACGCGACTGAAATAATTGTCCCATCGTTCAAAATAGTGATGGTCACCAACGCTATCACAGGAATAGCAAAGTGTGAAGGCCACGCAGCGTTGATCTCGTTTGGATGATAAAACACACACGAGATGAAGAAAAAGAACAAAAGCTGCTCGGTACAGGCAACGCGGTAGATGACGAAGTTCTTCATTCTCTGGAAAATCTTACGACTTGTCACAATAGCAGTGACAATCGTTGACAGTCCAGGTTCAGTGAGAACGATATCAGCCGCCGCTTGCGCAGCGCTCGTAGCACCTTGCACAGCGATACCTACATCAGCACGTTTTAAAGCCGGTGCATCGTTCACTCCATCTCCAGTCATGCCTACCAACATCCCTTGCTGTCTCAACGCTTCGACAATCAGATACTTGTGCTCTGGGAATACTTGAGCAAAACCATCCGCCTTTCTACACAACTCTCCATAGTCCCGACCTAAGGTAGTCGCTTTTTCCAATTCTTCTGCCTTCATCAGAGGAAGCTTTTCAGTGCCGAGAACGTTTGTACCCATGCCTAATGTTCGGCATGTTTCAACCGCGATGGCTCGGTGGTCACCGGTAATCATCTTGACGCTCACACCGAATTCATTTGCACAATCAATGGTGTGTTTAGTGTCAGGTCGCGGCGGGTCTAAAAAGGTGAGAATACCGATGAACTCAAAGTCTTTCGTCTCATTTTTCGTTCTCGCCACAGCGAGAGAGCGAATACCCCGATGAGCCAACTCGAGAACCTTCTTTTCAACCTCTTGGCCAACCGAACTTTTATTGACACACATGTCTAAAACAACATGCGGCGCACCTTTCGTGACCTTGAAAGATTTGCCATCTTTTGATTTGATCGTACTTTCTGTGCGCTTGATGACTGGATCGAAAGGAGTGTGATCAGTTTGTTCGAACACATCCAACTCGCTAATGTTCACCGCGTTCAAAACCAATGTGTCGAGTGCATCCTTTGCAGGTTCCCACCATTTTGCCGCTAAAGCTGCAAGTCTGAGAACTTCTTCTCTTGAAACACCCGGAACAAATGTCGGTAAATCGTCTTGAAGTACCATTTTATTCAACGTAAGCGTACCAGTTTTGTCAGAGCATAAGATAGTCATACCCGCGAGCTCTTCAACCGAAGAAAGTCGAGCTACAATGGCCTTTTCCGCTGCAAGTTCGTGACATCCTAGGGCTAAAGTAGTCGTGCAAACTACTCGTAGTGCAATAGGAATCGATGCAACCAAAAGCACGACGTTAAACGCTAATACTTCCCAGAAATCCACCCCGATAGAAATCAAATAAATAAACACCAACGCACAAATAAAGAAACCAACCGCGACCAAAATGTACGTTATCTCTCTCAGAACCTTTTCAAAGTGTCCGAGCTCATCTACGCCTTGCACCAAGTCTGCGGTTTTACCAAAGAAGGTCTGGCTGCCCGTAGCCGTGACCGTGGCTTCAATTTCGCCACGCGTCACTGTCGAACCCATCTTGGCATCTGCTCCCGGAAACATCGCTACTGGTAATGATTCCCCCGTGAGCGCCGATTGATCGACTTGAATAGGTTTGCCTTCTCTAATAGTACAATCGGCTGGAATAGCCCCACCCGCGCCCAATACTACAACATCTCCAGGAACTAATTTTGTGGCGTTGATGATGTATACTCGGCCTTCTCGTTTCACCGTCGCCTCTGGTTTCAGTGACTCTCTAAGCGCCGCAATGGCATCACCCGCTTTCATCTCTTCTATGAACCCAACCAGCACGTTTAATAGCTGTAACACCACTAATACAATAACATCCACGAGGCCATCCATCGACTGATGAATGTACGTCTCAATGGATTCAATCAATATAGCCGCCCAGATCATCATCGGCATAGGTTGCACAAACTCTAGCGCCAACTTTAACCACATGTTATCCTCCTTAACACTCAACTGGTTCGGGCCGAATAACTCTAATCGCCTCGCCGCTTCTTCTTCCGTCAAGCCACTTTCCGGAGTGTTGATCAAGGACTCGCGATCGACACCCATGTAGAAGCGAGTGTCGTCATGCGCCTCTGTACCATACGCCCCCGAGTCCTCTTTACCCGCGCCTAGGAGTGGCTCAGAACCCACAGGGTCTTTCTCTTTCCCATGCTTACCACGCGCCATGGTGACCAGACGTCGCCCTCACGCCTCAGCGCCAAGTAGCGAGTGCACACACGCGCGGCGTTCAAGCGACACCAAACACTCCTGCTCTTGAACACCCTATGCGGACGACACCTCAACGAACGCGCGTTTGCGTCGCTGTAATGCGCGCGCACTCTGCGCAATCGCCGTCGAGTTGGCCACGACAAGTCACCGCGCACGCGCGCGTATGCGGTGTGCACCACTGGGCGGTGGAAATTGGGTGTTGACACCCCCGCGAGCCCCATCGGAAGGCTCATTGGAGGTTCACGATTGGTCAATCTGTCGAGGGAGGAAGAGAGTTTAGTGCTCTCTTCCAGAGAAGAGGAAAAATCCTGGGTCGTCGTCGTCGTCGTCAGTGTTCGACGCATGACGTCTCGCACGGAGGCCGAAAGGCTGCTCGTGCGTGACGATGGCGACGACGGCGACGAGCGCCATGGGGGCGACGTCGCCGCGCGCCAAGGCTGGCGCGGTCGAGCGATCGCGGTGCTGCTTGCGATAGGTGTTGGGGTGTTGGCGACGATCACGTGGACGGCGGATGGTGGCCACGCGAGCGCGCTAGGCGCGGGTTTGAGTAGCATACGTGATGTAGAGCGCGACGCGAGGGCGAGCGCGATGGGAGATTGGCAGAGCGCGCCGCGGGACTGGCACATCGTGGGCTTTGCGAGCGAGACGTACGAAGATGTTGCCAAGCTTTGGTACTACAGATTGCAAAACCTCGGGTACGATTATCACCACATCGTAGCCGTGGATGACGAAATCTACGCAAAACTCACTCGTGCAGGTTTGCGCGTCATTCGGGCGCCCGATTTCACCATGGTTCCTGGCGCAGACTTGGGGAGTTTTTGGAACTTTCGGTTGCGTTACCTGTTGGGAGAGTTGAAACGCGGACAAAACGTTCTCCTGTCCGACTTGGATGTGATATTTGCGCACCATTACGATCCGAATGTATTGTTCAATGAAGTCAACGACGAAGAAGTGGATGTATTTCACTCTCTCGGCACAGCTTGGCCAAAGGAGGCGCACGACAAGTGGGGATTCTCTCTTTGCATGGGCTTTGCGGCGTTCAAAGCGACCCCGGCTACAAAAGCCTTACTCGAGGCGGCGGTGCAAGTGTGCGACAGACAAGGTGATGATTGCGATGACCAAACAGTTATGAACGATCTCTACTTGAACTACCTCCAAATATCATGGAAACCGACTGAGAAGCACGACCAACGCAGGGGTGTTTCGCACAACTCTTTGATTCCAATAACAGTGAAAACGCTCGCCAACCTGGTACCTCGGTTAGACGTCTCCAAGCTCGTGAGTAGCTCATCGAAATTGAATCCTATGTTGTGCTACGGCCACGTCCATCACGTCGATGGAGGCAATTGGGCAGTCGCTCCAATTGTAGAGAAAGTTGGCGCCTCAAAGGTGGAAATTTGGAAGAGGTTCCACGACGAGTGCTTGGTGAGTGCCACCGCAGACGATGCACTTTGATTAGAAAATAGCGACAATAGCGCGTGATAATTCTTGTGTACTTTCTTGTAATAATTCTGAAATTCCCACGCAAAACACAAATCACAACAACATCAAATCAATAACAGTGGAACGCTTGAAACGCGCACCTGTGACTCTTCACAACCTGGCGAACGCTGGTTGGTCGTTGACGTCGTTTCGTTTCTCTCGCCATGCTTGCGGCGTTAGCTCATCGGCGGAGTTCAAGCGCGTCGCGCTCAGCATCTTCGCTGTGGCACGTCGTCGCACACGACCAGAACGCGCAAGATGGCCACGCTGGGGGAAAGACGTTCGCTAGTCAAGTCAACAAGAACCGCGGATATTCCTCCACCAGTGCGCGTGTTGTGAGCGCGTTCTATGGCGCTCGACAAAGTGGATTGGTGCGAACGCCATTAACCGTGCCGTTCGCAGCGAGTGGGTATGAGGATACGTTGGGACGGCAACGGCAGCCGTCAGCGGTGACCTCGCAGCGCAGAGGGTTGTTTGGGTTTGGTAAAAAGAATGCGAGCGAGGCGATCGCGGAAGTCACGACGAGTGTGCCTATTGCGGAAACATTGAGTGCTGCAGGTGAACTCGCACCAGTAGCTGCGGCGTTGGCGAGCGAGGTAGTTCCAGTGGCTTCAGCGAGTTGGCCCACGACGGCAGCTTTGATGTACGCCATGGAATACTTTCATGTCGCACACGGTTTAGAGTGGTGGTTGGCTATCATTGGGGCGACAGTATTTATTAGAACTGTTACGTTTCCTTTGATCATCATGCAGATGAAAAATACGGCTAAGCTGCAATTGGCCAAGCCCGAGCTTGAGTCTCTGCAGTCAAAGATGAAATCGAACCCGTCACAAGACCCAGAGCTAGCGGCGGCGTATTACAAAGAGATGCAACAGGTGTGGAAAAAGTACGATGCGAATCCATTCAAGAGCTTTGTACCAATCTTGATCAACGCTCCGATTTTTATTTCATTCTACTTTGCTATTTCTAAGATGGCTGCGGGCGTTCCGTCATTTCAAACGGGTGGCCCAGCAATGTACATGGATCTCTCCATTGCTGACCCAACTTACTCTTTGCCCATATTATCTTCATTATCATTTTTAGCTTCAGTAGAGCTCGGTGCAGTCGAAGGAATGCAAGCCAATACCCAGCAAAGCATGTCGATGAAGTGGTTCTTGCGCGCGTTATCAGTCGCAATGGTTCCACTCACCGCGAGCTTCCCACAGGGAGTCTTCGTGTATTGGATCACATCCAACACTTTTTCGGGATTCCAAACCTTGGTGACTCGTAATAAGGGATTCAAGTCACTCGTGGGTATCCCGGATGTTTCCGCAATCACTCAAGCCCCAGCAGATGTCGCGCTCGGACGCGCGCAACTCGACCAATTTCAAAAGCAATACGGCGCTAATCCGACGTTACACAAGCGTCCGCCGAAGAAAAAGAAAGCATAAAGCATCATAGGTGGTAACTAGAATGAATAGTTTTGTAATGCGGCGATTAGCGCTCGTGTCACTTCCAAATTCTGCGTCCGCGCTCACTCTTGCGCGCGCGCCTCTCAGTCCCCCCCCCTCTTGAGTCCTAATCCGTCGTCTAAACCCGCAGCACGAGCGAGACCTCGCCTTGTGTTTTTTCGTTATCTCGCGACGTGGGTGGCCCAGCGCGACACACGTCGTCGTTTCGCACGCGACCGACGCGCGCGATGTCGCTTACGATGAATACGCGGGCGTACGCTCGCACGCACGCGCGATCGATGTCGTCGCCGTCACCGTCGTCGTCCTCGATGACGTCGACGCGCGTCGTCGCGGCGCACGCGAGACGCACCGCGTGCGTAGGCAACGGATACGACGCTTCGGTGTCGCTTTCGACGAAAACGAGCGGCGTTCGCGCGCGCATCGCGATGCGCGTGGCACACGAACGATGGGGTGCGCAATTCAGTGCGATTGCAACTTCGCGCGATGCGATGACGACGGTTGACGCGTGCATGGGAGCACGGAGAGGTGTGGTGACGAGGCTGTTTCGAGGTTCGATCGAAGGTGACGTCGGTGCTCAAAACGTGCAAGACGCGCGATCTCGGGCGTGGTGGCGTGATGTACGCGTGCATGCGGGTAGTGAGGATATGTCTTCGGGGGATGATACCGATGCAACGGACGTCGAAGATAACAACAGGCCGAAGAGCACGCCGGCGAGTTTGATAATGGGTGTCGTTGCGCGCATCGTAAAACCTCTCCAAGACTTTGGATTCGGGCGCACGCGATTGTGGGAAGGCGGTGTTGGTTTATTTATGATTTCTGGCGTTAGTTTGGCGTTTCTCTTGTATGGATGGATCCAAGGGCTGCTAAGCTTTGCTCGCAAGAACTCGTATCAGGCTTTTATTGAATTTCCGGTGGCGTGCGGTATCCAAGTCGGTACAAACGTTCGCATTCGTGGTGTAAAGGCTGGCTCTGTGTTGAGTGTGCAACCGAGTTTGGAGAAGGTTGAGGTCTTGGTCGAAATGGATGACAAGAACGTTCCTATTCCGCGCAACTCTCTGATTGAGGCAAACCAAAGCGGTTTGATTGCAGAAACCATCATCGATATCACACCCGCTATTCCGATCCCTGTCGCTCAATGGGGGCCTTTGGACTCGGGTTGCGAAGCAGAAGGAGTGATTGTGTGCGACCGCGGTAAGATTAAGGGTCATCCAGGCGTTAGTATGGATGAACTTGTTGGTATTTGTACCAAGCTTGCGCGTGAAATGGAACGACAAGACGGTATGAACAAGATGTTTGACACCACAGATAGCGCCCGAATGATGATGACTACGTTACAACCGCTTCTCCGCGAGGCTGCTTTGATTGCTCAGGAGCTTCGCCCGATGATGCAGGGTGTGAACGAGCAGGGTACGTTGGATACGCTTGAGTTGCTCGCTGGTCAAACATCGGCAACGGTCTCTGATATTCGCCAACTAAAGCAAGCGATTTTGACGGACGAAAACCAAGAGCTTCTTCGACAATCGATTTCTACGCTCACGAAAACGCTTCAACACGTAGAAAAAGTGAGTGGTGACATTAGCAGTGTGTCGGGAGATCCGTCTACGCGTGCCAACCTTCGTCACCTGATTCAGTCCCTTAGCCGCTTAGTCGACGCATAAATGCATGTGTTCACTCTATACTTCTAAATACAAATTCTGACTATAGCTATCGACTTCTATTCTACTTTCACGCCGTAGCGCTATTTCCACCGGGATAATCGTGAAGATCGATTCCAACAGATTCAACTTCTCTTCGCGCGTTCGATAGCGTGTGCGCAAACTCACCCACGCCTTCGCCTTCAACCAGGGATTCAGCATGCGCCGCCTTCAACGCCTTCACCGTAGAAGTCTTGCTTAGGTATTTATGGCAATCTACAACGGCATCCAACCATGCATTTGACCCAGTCGCTTGTTGACTAAATATACGCAACGACTGCGCCGCGCCTTTCAATTGCCCAAACTCAAACCCAATCTTTCCACCTTGAACAAAGCCTTCGTTGAACCCAGCTTGAATGGTTTCGCTCTTGCCCTGCTCTAGTCCCTCTACGTATCCTGCGGTGTGGTGCTATGTTGACGACGACGACGACGCTCGTGGTCAGTACGACGTGCGAGGTGCGAAAAGTCTTCGACAACGACAACGTGACGACGCTCGGCCGGGTTGCGCACGACGTACTTTTCTTCGATAGGCATCAGCATCGGCGACGAGCTCATCATGAGATGACTTCGAACGCGTGTCGTTATCATCATCGTCATCGTCGCTATTGGCCCACGCGTCGACGCACGGCGACATTGCGCGCGAGTCGCGGAGTGTCAATAAACTCGCGCTTTTTTGTTTTTTTATTGATTACGCGCTGCGAAACGTTGGTTTTTATTTTCTGCGCATGTGCGAATGTAGTCAAAATTGAACTTCGTAGATGCAAGTATGCTGCTAAAATCATACTAATGAATTACACCAGTCTGGGTGAGTCTAAAACGGCATAGCCAGCGGCGACTCCACCTTCATCGGAAGTTGCGGCTTTTGTGCGTAACAAGTGACCGCCGCGCTTATTGACTACTACTTTGTCACCAACTCTAAGATAACTACCATAAATACCTAATTCTGATAACGTTTCGAGTTTCATGACTTTGCCGGCGCGAATAGCGAGCGTTTGATGAGATGGCGGAAGAATACGCTGCATGAGAATGAACGCACCCAAGTCTCCGCCTTGTTCGAGACGTTTGCGCAATTCCTCAGAGTATAGATTATTGCCTCCGCCCTCGCGTTGAGGCTTTAACACATACCCCGCAGGATTAGCCAATCCCAATTTCACCGCTTCGTCACCTTCGTCTCCATCTAAAGAGTACAAGTTAGCAAACACTCGGCGCATGTTTTCGGCTTGCTCGGGCATGAAGCGCTCCAGAACGCCGGCTTCGGCGAGCTTTTGTTGCACCTTCTTCGAACCCGCGAGATGCATGGCCACCGACGGGCTTTTCAACGCGTTTGATTTTTCAATCAACATGCGCGCACTCCACTCGGCATCGGTTGGGTAATCATTTGGTGTGTATCCAGCTCGAAAGTATACCAATCCGATGTCGTCGCCTCGAAATTGCAACGAACCGGCAGCGCTCAACGAACCTTCGGCGTTAATTTCAGCCAAAGTCGCACGAACGGTGCGCACACCGTGATTTTCAAACATGTGCTGAGAAATCAAGCGCTGATCGAAGATGTTTCGCTCGCCAGGTTGCACAACCATCAACACTTTGCCTTTACTCCCCGTCGCTTTCCATCCCTGGGCGAGAATATCGGCGGCGCTCACGAGCGCGTCATTCTCGGGAATTGAATCCAAGTCGTCTCCCCCTTCGCCCGTCCAAACGGCTAAATGTCGATGCATGGCACTCACTTTGCTCCCCAATGCCATAAAACTCGTGCTCACGGTGTTCACTTCGACTTGCAATGGCAACCCGCTTGGAACGTCGAGCATGTAGTCAGAACGCAGCACTGCCACTTCGGCGTTCACTCTGCCCTCCTGACCACCGCTTTCTTCATACACTTTCCATAAAGCCGCCGTGAACTCATCATTTTTGATCGCCCTGCCTAACGTTTGTCGCAAAAATGCATCATCTCTCGATACTTTATCATACAATTCAGCGAACGCCGGCGAAACCTCTACGGCGAGCGCAAACGCGTCCCGCGGAAACGCCGTCGGTGCGGCTGATATCGGCGCGTGCGTGAACCCACCACCACCACTGGTACCATTCGCAATCATCAACCCATTTTGTACCGCCCACGACACCGCCTCTACCCCTCGTGCACGCTCGTCGTCGCTCACCTCATCGTCGCCTTCGCTCGCGAGCACATTCTCATCCCCACCCACGCCCTTCGCCCGCACCATCACCGTCCTCGTCCTCGTCCTCGTCCTCGTCCTCGTCCTCGCGTGCGCGATGGTTGTGTGTATTGTATGCACCACGTTCGTCGTCGTCGTCCTCGCCTTCGTCGTTATCATCACGTCCTCCTCTGTGCGGACGACTGACGACGACGACCGACGACGACTCTGCGACTGTGATCGATGGACGACCTGACGACAGACGAGGACGCACAGCGCGCCGCGCACGGGGCTACCATGTCTCTGGACGACGTGCCGATCAACGGACACGCCCAACGCACGTGGGACGATTTATTACGATTACACATCAATGGCGACGACGAGGACGCGAGCACGGGGACGCCACGCGCGCGGACGACGAGGACGAACGGTGACGAGGACGATGGTGGTGAAGATTTGAATGCGACGGAGCGCCGGGAGTCAACGCCGACGCCGACGAAGAGCTTCTTGAAGAAGGGATCACGAGCGATGCGAACATCGGTGACGCCGAAAAAGTCACCATCGTATGCGAATACACCAGCGAGGGTGGATAGCGCGTTGAAGCCGTTGGCGCTGGCGAACGAGGGGAGGTACGCGTTTACGGATGACGACTCGAGCGGCGGCGATTACGAAGGACGAGGAGGACGAGGACGAGTGTCGGATAATAGCGCGTCTAAAGGGACGACACCGAGTAGAGTGGCGGTGGTGAAAGCTCAAAAACCTATTCGAGATGAAAATGATGACGGTGATGTCATGCGTGCATGGCAAACATTCAAGACGCAGAGCGAACGCGACGTACGCGAGTTTGAAGCGTTGGAGGCGCGCTTTGCGGCTGGCGAAGACGTGAAAGCGAACCCGTCGCCGTCACCTAGGCGTACGACGAGCACACAGCTGAACGACATAGACGCTGCAGATGCATTCGTCATTGAGCGCGAGGCGATTGCGCGCGCAAAGGTTGGTTTAGAGAATGAAAGACGCGAGTTTGCGCAAGAAAAGGCGGCTTTTGAGACGCGACGGGTAGAGCTCGAAGAGTCGTTTCGTGCCGAGTGCGAAGAGGAGCGCCAGCGCTTACAGCGCGAAAAGGTGGCACTGACCAGAGATAGAGAACGCATGCTCGCATTGCCAACGAAAGAAGAGCGAAATGAAGCTAATTTCTTGCGCGAACAACTCGAGCGCAACGAGGCAGAATTTGCCGCTCAACAGAAACGCGCAAAGTTGACCGCGGATAGACTGAGACAACAAATTGTCGATCTCACTACTGAAGTAGGCGAGCTTCGCCTCGAAAAACGACGATTAGAAGAGAAGAATCAAGTCATGAGCCAAATTCCGGCCAAGTCTACGCCTTCTCGTACTGTAGTCGCTCAGACAGCTGCGTCTTCGTTTGAACGAGCGTTTGAATCGTCGTGCGCGAACCGAGCGTTGGTGACGTCTCCAAAACGTGACAACGACCAAGAAATCACGCGTGCGCGCGCGCCGCCAACCGTCCATGACCCAGTACCGAGTACAAGTGATAAAGCCACGCTCGGGTCGACATCAGGTCTCATTCAGGAAATCGCCCACGAAGATGGACGCACCGAGCGCGTTTTCAACGACAGCCGACGCTTGATCAAATTTCTCAATGGCACCATCAAAGAGGTAGTTCCTTCGAGTGCAGGCACGATTGTGACGGTGTACTTCGCCAATGGTGATGTCAGACGTAGATATCCCGATGAATCCGTAGAGTATTTCTACGCCGAGGTTGACACGTGGCACACCACGCACCCACCCACTGGCGCCGAGTTGTATCACTTTGTGTCGACGGGTCAGGTTGAACTTCATGGCTTGCATGAGTACAAGGAAATTTTGTTCCCAGAAGGTGCTCTGCGACGTATTTATCCCGACGGACGCGAAGAAGACGTGCTCAATCACCACTAGCTCCTCTCATTACTCGTGTGTAATAATACGTTAGCGCACTCAAAAATGTTGACCGCCGATCTTCACAACACGCGTTGACCACGCTGTCCTCACACGACGCCTCGTGCACCTAGGACGAAATCATGTCTGGAGCGACTTTGGACTTGCGAACGGCAACTCTCGATCAGCTCAAAGTACGTCCGCGCGCACCGCCGCCGCCGTCGTCGTCGTCGTCTTCCCGCGCTTCTCGCTCCGTGTTTGCGCGCCGAGACAATCATCCATCGTCGTCCCGTGCTGACGCTAGCGGTCGTCTTTCGCGCGCAGTCTGCCGATGAACAACTTCGCCAAGAAGTGACATCGTACTCTGAATCGCTGCAAATGCTTTCCAAGGCGGTGAGCCGATATCACACCTCGGGAACAGCCATTGAAACGCTGAGCAAGGAGGAGGTTGGGAAGGACATGTTGGTGCCGCTCACCGAATCGTTGTACGTGCCGGGTAAAATAGCGCGCACGGACAAGGTTTTACTTGATGTAGGCACGGGGTACTTTATCGAGCATGATTCTGAAAAGGGCGTGGACTACTGCAAGCGCAAGGTTAACTTTATAAAGGAAAATATGGACAAGTTGATGTCTCTCGTGCAAACCAAGCGCAAGCAACTGCTCTTAGTGCAAGACTTTCTTCGAGCTCGAGTGCAAGAACAAGCGGACGCTCAGGCGGGGAAGTAAGTACGTAGTCACGCACAACATTAGTCACAAGTAATATTATATGATGTAGTCTAGATGCTAACAAAGTCTCGCAATATTTCACCATTTCAAGACTCAGTGCTGTTGTCGTCGTCGCCGATGTTGGTCAACGCATCAGGCGGCGGACCGTCATCGGAAAGCTTGAAATGTGCCAAAAACTCAGTGTTACCTTCTTTTGCTCCCTTGATGGGAGACACAGTGTGGTCGAGATACTGAAACCCGAAAACTTTGGCGCCTTCAATGACGTTTTCAATCACCTCTTTGTGAACATTTGTATCTCGCACCACACCCTTTGCGCCAATCTGCGACCGCTTGGCTTCAAATTGTGGTTTGATGAGCACTAATAACGTTCCACCTGGTTTCAACACTGTGCAAATTGCCGGCAAAACTTTCAAAACAGAGATGAAAGATAAATCTAAAGTCACAATGTCGATGACATCTGGGAGCTCTTTGACGTAACGCAAATTTGTGCGCTCCATTAACACCACCCGTTCATCCTGTCGAATCTTCTCCGCAACTTGACCGTACCCCACGTCGACGCCATATACTTTCTTCGCACCTGATTGCAGCAAGCAATCGGTGAATCCTCCTGTGCTCAACCCCGAATCCAACGCAGTCAAACCGGAGACGTCGACGTTGAAATGTGCCAACGCCTTTTCCAACTTCAATCCAGCTCTGCACACAAACTTGGGCTGCTCTGCGATCACTTCAATTTTTACGCTCGGCTTAACCTTCGTCCCAGCCTTGGTAATCGGCTGTCCATCGACCAGTACCTTGCCTTGTGCGATCCAACTCTGCACCACCGTGCGACTCAGCTCTGGGTTCCTCGCCACCGTGAGCTCATCCAAGCGCTGCTTCGGACCTTTCATCGGTACCACGATTGCCGATTGCGTCGCGCGTGCCGGAGCATCACCACCACTATCACCACTGTCTTCATCTCCATTCGCTCGCGTGACGCCCCCGCGCACACCTCGCACGGCGTTCCCGCGCAGCCACCACGCGGCTCGACACCCCGCGCGCTGCGCCAAGCACGCCGACGCCGACGTCGACGTCGACGTCGACGCCGTCGACGCTCGCACGGTGGCCATCGCGCACTGTCTCGCTGCGCTCAACGACGACGCGAACAACATCGGGCGCGCACTGTGGCGTCCACGACGACGCGAACAACCTTTGCGCAACGACTGCGCTGAAAAAGTGCACCAATGCGCCACTGTCTGCCTCGCGCTCCACCGCCTCGCGCGACTCCACGCGTGTGCGCTGTGTAGCGACGGACGACAAGCGATGTATGCGATGTATGCGCACGCGATGCACCGCGTGACGGTGGCTGTGCCGGCGACGACGTCGACGACGACGCGGACGACGGATGGATTCGCCGCCGCCGGGCGAGGTTTTCGTCGCCGCCAGCAGGCGGGTGAGCGACGGCGTGCGCACGTCGCGCGCGTCGCGGAGGGTCGACGGAATGAACGACGGGTGACAGATGAGGAGGAGGAGTATGCAAAGTTTATTGAAGAGGCGCGAGCGTGGACGATGTATGATCCGGACCATTCTACGAGCGATGAGCCGCCGCCGTGGGAGGTTCTCACGCGCAAGACGATGGAGGAAGGGCCGTGGCCGTGCTGGGATGCGACGAAACCAGAGTCCGATTTCTTGGATCCACCGAGATTCGTGTCGTTTACGAAGCCGCCCACGAAGTTTGACCCGTTCGAGGAAAAAATCAAGTTGTACAAGGAGGCGAAGAGAGAAGAGCAGCGACAAGCCATGGCAAAGACGCGTGAGGAGGTTGCGGGGCAGCGTTTCATGTCAATGGCCGATGATATTCGATTAAAGTCGAAGATTGAGGACGATGAGTCGGGGTGGGATCATGATAAAATCATAGAAATGATCAATTTCCCAGAAGACATGCGTAGAAAGATGATGAGCGTTAGCGTGGAAGTGTACGACCCGAGGTTTCCGTATGACTTTTCTGGCATGGGGCCGCCTCCGCTGACGACGGAGGAGTTCTTACAATCCATTGGGCGTATGCTAGGTGACGACGAGACTGATCTCGAGCGCGTGGCGAAGATTGCCGATCGCACTGGATCTACCGTGCCAGAACTTGTCGAGGAAGATCCGGCAGCCATCTTGCAACAACGTTCGACGTTTGAACTTCAAAATGCCATGGACATCGGGGACGACGAAGATATCAGCTCAAGCGAGATTACCGACTTGGTTGACTCTGACGACTAGTATTAACATTCACAAATCTTTTATTTTAGCTATTGTTCATACACACATTTCTAGTTATACAATTCAATCAACTCTTTGCCGCCGCCATTGCTTTGCGACGAGCGTCAGCGTATGTTTTGCACAAGTCTCCCTCAGGTGAGTAAAACACTGCGTCTACGATGGAAGATCCCTCGCGGGCACGAAGCTCGACTTCCCATCCTTCTTGATATTTGTCAATGTCCGCGAATCGCTCGCGCCTACTTTCGTGCTCTTCTGGTAACGCTGCGATTGGACCACGTTTGACGAGAATGTTTGCGTCGTCTGAGCTCAGCGTTTCCAAGTGCGTCGCTCGACGTTGGACATCTGGCGCCGCTCTCGCCACCACTGGCCGCGATATCTCCATCTTAGCGAGTGCCTCTTCGGCCTTGTCAAGCTCTGCTTGCTTCACCGTAGACTTCATCGTATCCTCATCGAAAGTTCCAGAAGACGTTCCTTCCTCCATGACGGCGAGCGTTACGACTTCCAACCGCCCCTTGACATCCTTGACAAACTTATCGAATGCGCGATACTTGGCGGGGTCGACCGTAAACGTCAAGCTCACCTCGGTAGATCCTACATCGTGCGTTTCAATTTCGCCATCGTTTTCGCCGATGAAACCTATGAGCTCTTGTTCCTTGTCCGAGCGCAAGTTCACCTTGAAGCGCATCGCCGCGCGCTTTATTGGAAAAATTTCTTGCAACTTTGGTAGCGCCTCTAGTGCTTGTTGCTTGGCACTTCGCTTCGGGTCTACGCTAAAGTGAATATCACGTAATGCAGTTTCAATCATCCCTGGCGGATAAGGTCTATTCGTCGCTGGATTCACGCACTTCTCCACCAAAGTCATCACGGCGTCCCGAAACACGTGCTCCGTCTCAGCTTTTCTCTCCTTGTCGCTCACTTGAAGCTCACCTTTTTGCAATATAATCACGCATATCGCCTCTTGATCACTCGTCCCAAACACATTGATCAAATCTTCATCCTTAGCAAACACACCCTTGCTGACATTGGCGTAAATTTGCGTCGACTGCAGCACATTGTCCAAGTCCTTTTCGAACCCCGAGCGGTACGCCAGCACGGTGTTCTTGTAGCACGCGATTTCGAATCGCGTGCCGTGGGATTTATATCGCACGATGGCGACGTTGGTGAGCTTTTTTATCCCCACAGGTACGAACATCGCCTCACCTCGCGCCGTCGCCTCGCCTCGCCTCGCGCGCGTCGTCCTCTGCGGCGCCGTCCCGCTCGAAGGCACCGCTGGTTGGGAACACGAGCGAGGCAATTGTCCACGTCGCTGTCGTCACACACGCACGCGCGCACGCGTCAGTGTTCGCGTCGGCGTTCACACGGATACACGCATACATACGCGCATATACACACACACACAACGCGCACACGCACCCATCCGAGGGGTAGGCGCGCGAAGAACGCGCATAGCCGAGGCGTGAACGCTCACGATCGCTTGGAGGATTTGGATTTGGAAACTTTATAATAATGTTGCCCTTGTCGCTACTGAAGACGGCATGCGGGAATCCGATGTTAGTGGAGCTTAAGAATGGAGAGACGTATAATGGGAACTTGGTGTCGTGCGATACGTGGATGAATGTGCACTTGAAAGAGGTGATTTGTACGAGTAAGGATGGTGATCGGTTCTGGCGAATGGCGGAGTGTTACGTCAGGGGGAACACGATCAAGTACATCTGCGTGCCGGATGAAGTACTGGAAAAGGTGGAAGAAGAAAATCTTAAGCGTGCAGCGAGTCGTCCGCAGACGGCAGGACGAGGACGTGGGCGTGGGCGTGGAGAAGGTGGCCGCGGTCGCGGGGGTCGAGGAGGACGGGGCGCTGGCTCCGACCGCGAATAAGCGTGAAGCACTCGCTTGGATTGCCCCTAGGTTGTAATTAGATCCATAGTCTTACTAAGTTATGTCATTTTGCACGACGTGCATGCGTTTAGAGCGACTTTGTGTGTGTCGAACAACCAAATAAAAAGCTCTCGCGCGCATTCGCGCGCGCGCGTAGGGTTGTGCCTGCTCCCAGACAGTTGCTGCTCCAGAAGTGTGTGTTCGACTGCATTGCGGTGCGCCGTTGCGTGGGTGTGACCAACAATCTCGTTCGAGCGACGCGTGGGCGAATACGACTGCGACTGACACCATCACGCACGCGTGAGGCGTCTTATTGCGTCCTTGAGCGCACGCGTCGACCGACACCATGGAGCTCCTTCTCGAGTTTGACCAGGAGTACTACGAGCCCGACGACGATCGGAGGCGCCGGTCGTCGTTCGGGATGTCAAGTTCGCGCGAGGAAGAAACGATAGAACAATTGATAGTCGACTACACGCAAGCACCGTCCAATAGCGCGCTTGAGGGGTTGCGAGCGATAGCCACGAGCAGCGATGAGGATGCGTCTGCGGTGTTAGTAATCAAACTTCTCGAACACATGGGTGGCGAAGCGGCGATTGCTGGCGCACGGGAAGAAAATGAAGAAAGCGAAGAGGAAGATAAAGTCATGGACGTTCCAAGCGCGCGATGTGATGCACGACTCGTTGTCTTGGGGGCAAAGATATTGGAAGTGATGCCAGCGACGAAGTATGGACCGAGTCATCGAGGCGTGCTACTACGGGGCATCAGTCACGTGTTGAATTCGTATATGGGGAACTGTCAGACCGTGTGGGAAGCCGACGGGCTCGAAGCACTACTTAGCGTGCTGAACAGGTTGCTTAAGACGAATAAAGATGGCAAAGGTGATGGAGATATCAAATTAGCGGCAGAGTGCGTGCGTCGCGTCGCCGCATTTGCCACGTCAACGCTGGAGTTTACCTCTTGGCTTAGATATGCAGCAGATAACGAACCGAGCGCGAAAAGTTTTCTCCTGGACCAGCTCAATATGACGCTGCAGTTGAGATTTAGTCGCGGGCCGTCCGATATTTTCCTTCTTGATGGAGAAAGTAGCGGTATATTGGGCTCGGCGCAGCCAAAGTGGCCATTTAGTGAAGGTTTGGGTTTCGTGACGTGGGTATATTTAGAGAGTGTATCCGCTTCCGAGTCTACAACAGCATCTGCGGCGTCTTATGCGGCGGCAGCATCTGCATCTCAGGTTGTGGATGCATCTCCGCTCACGGCGGCGGCGGTTGCGGCCGCTGCCGCTGGAGACAGCGAAGTGCACATGCCACGGCTATTTAGCTTTTTATCTGCTGAGGGCCAAGGTGTTGAGTGCTACTTCCATGAAGAATTCTTGATATTAGAGACGAATGGCTTGAAGGAATCGAGACTGACTATTCCTTTCTCGTATAAATTTCCACTCAAACGATGGTTTTGTTTGGGCATTGAGCACAAACCCGCGACAGTGCGTACGGGTGCGGCAGAGACGAGACTTTACGTCAATGGCGCCCTAGTGGAAACGCATAATTTCAATCTTCCAAAAATCAGTCGACCGCTAGGATTCTGCTGCGTAGGTACTAATCCACCGGCAGCCATGGCTGGTATGCAGCGGAAACGTCGCCAGTGTGCGTTGTTTGCTAGTTTAGGCCCCGTTTACATTTTCAAACAGGCACTGGGAGGGAATGCCATGAAAGCACTAGCCTCACGAGGGGGATCGTATGTTCCAAGATTTCCATCGGTCGATGAAAAGAATCCGACTAATCCAGAGAGTTTAGCAGATTTGGATGAGAATCTCGTCCTAGACAGAGTTCTTGCGTCGACTGTTTTGCAAGTTTTACACCCAAGGATGGCGAGTAAAAATAGCGTCGTAGACATTTCGCCACATGGAATGGCTGTGGAGTCAAAAGCTGCTCTTTTAGGTGGTACATCACACGCAAGGCGAACGCTTTTACGTGACTCCATATGGGCAGCAGCAAGTGGAGGACCAGCGGTTGTACTTCCTTTGGCGTGTCCTGTGGTCGGATCAAAACACTTACAGCCTGAAATCTCTCAAATTTACGAAGATTTTGCGTCTGCCGGATCGTCCATTCGTTCAGTCATTGGTATACTCGCTGGTGCTTGCGACTTGCATGCAGAGAACGTAAAAGCTCTGGCAGAGAACGACGTACCAAATTTGCTCGCGCACGTATTGCCATTTGCGCTCGATGGGCTGCGCCGGGATTTGAAAGACTTTTCTCAAAGTAGCATAGGAGACGAAGAAGAAGCCATCATCGATGCCTTGGAGTACTTGTTGTCGGTATGCAAGCAAGATAAGCAAGCCTCAAAGCAATTGTGCTCATCTTTAATTCTCGATTTCACGCCGTGGACGGGCTCTGGAGTTCGCATGATCAAGCGTATTTTATGCATTTGTTCTTCGATGTGCAACACCAATCCGGATCTCATGCAAGAAGTCTCTGCACTGCAAATACTATTGGACAACGGTCGCAGGTGGTTATCACCCAAGTCATCTATAATGGGCGGCATATTACACAGTAACTCCGCAAAATCCGTCATGGATGACTCTGGAGTTTTAAGCATCACGGAAGCCGAATCTCTTCCATTGATTGATGAATTATTTGTTTCTGTGAGTCTTTTGACGAATACAAGTGGGCGAATGTCTTCAAAAGTGGAGATAATTGTCGGATTTCTCGCGGAATGTCCATGTCCTCACATGCTTGCTGCAACTGTGAAGCTCGTGTATTCAATCATCATCTCCCCCAACTCTGAACGCGCAAATGAGTTTTTATTCGCCTTCGTGGATCACGGCGGGGTGGAAGTGTGCATGGGACTCGTCAGGGCGCTCGCTCTACGAGGAAAATTCGACGATGAGTTGCATGGTGTACAAAATTTATTTGCCTCCTGCGTTCAATTGTTTGGTTATTTGCTCGAAACTGGGTGCGTGAGCGCGAATAAAACCACGGAAATTGGTGGAAGTAAAAAAGTCACGAAGGGAAGCATTGAACGGGCCGTGAGGCACGCTTTTCGGAAGGGCTCGTCCAAGCTGATTACGATGGACGTGTACAAGCAAATCATGCACTCGTCTCTTTCCATTAATCTGGCAAACATCAACATGACCGAGCCAGCGAGGCTCATCAGTGGCGGTATGCTTGGATCTATGCTGTGGACTTTGTCTGATGCCGAAGATGATGTCACGAATGAAGCTCTTAAAGACACAATGTTGCTCGCTTGTGCGTACGCTGAAAATCGAAACATGCTACTCTCGTTACCAGAGTTTCCTGAATGGTTAATCAAGCTTCTTGCGTCGTCTCAGCCGCGGAATCAAAACGTATTGGACGCCGCTGCCGATCTGCTTCTCATCATGCTGCAACACTCTATGCGACTTCCCGATGGATGGCGAGTGCTCGAGTCTGTTCTCGAGTCGATAACATTCGTCGCAAAAGACGACTTTAGGAAAACAGCGGAGGCTCAGCGGACAATATTAAAAGGCTTAACTGGATTCATGATCAACGAACTGAAAGGTATTCGTATTTCAGATAATGATCAGAGGAAGAAAACTCGCGAACCTCAAGGGACAGACGCGAAGATTGCCCACGACAACATCATCGCCTTGTTACATATGGTTGAAGCACACTTGCGATTGATTGCCTTTGTGAAAATCGATGGACCACACGACCTTGATAAAGTATCCGATGCTCTCGTGTGCTATGGCGCACATGCAGTTGAGTCTGCAAATGGCTGGGTTGAGCGAAGCCGAGCTAGCGAGGATCCAAATGCTTCCACCATTCGCGACGAACCTGCACGTCCATTTGATTCATTGGAATTACTGCGCTTGACACAAGAACTAATCAAAATACTAGTTGGTACCGATTGCACTACCATCACTCCATCATCAGCGCTATTGAAAGACGATGAATTGGTGCACTTGCTCCTTCGACTCACGCTGGCCAATTTCCGCGAAGAAACTCTGTCGATGGACGACTTGGAAGTTGAACAAGGCTTGCCTCTCATGCCGGCACACATTGTGAACACACTCACCTCATTAACTTCTGGGAATTCGTCAATTTCCGATGCGATTGCATTTGAAGCAAAATCACTTTGGGGCACGAGTCAAATGAGTGATTCTGGTAAACGCATCTCGGTACTCCACAATTTGCTTGTCCCGTTCTTACAATCAGCTTCGGTTCGCAAGTCAGCTCAGCTCGCGCCGGGTGCTATTGCTTTACTATTTGATGAGATTTGGCGCTACAAACGAAGCGATGGCCGTGGCGTGGTGTACATCAAAGCGATATCGGCGTATTTGATTGCTCTCATTGCACGTTGGCGCGACGTGATTTTTCCAAATGAAACGAAGGACATAGGATCAAAATTGCGCGCACTCGCTTCTAGCACAATGCCTACCGCCATAGGGACGTTGTGCTCTCAAGAATGGATACAGTTACTCATGTCGACTACTATCAAGGAAACTCTTGTATGTATTTCAACATCGGCGGCCATTTCTGATAATCGCCACAGTGTCATGCTGGCGAGAGGCCCAGGGGCGATGGATGCAAGATTGAGTGCGCAGCAAGCTGTACAACGTACGCGAGCAGAAACATTCAAGAAATTTGTTGAAGTTTGGGAAGGCGAATATGTCAACATTTCCATGTCTTCAAAATGGCTCGCTGCTCTGTCGAAAGAAGCTTCTCGACGAACGCTTTCAATTGCGGCTCAAGGCGAAAATAGGAATCGCAGCGAGCAAGCGTGGGAAAAGTACATGCGAGATTTACAAGCCGCAAAGTGTTTGATGGTCAAGGTGAAAGATGAAGGAGAAAGCACGCGATTGGGTATCAACTCATTTGAGAGCGGTAGGCGTCGACGTTACCGCCTGTCTCGAACAGCGACTGTTCATAAACCTCGCTCGACGCACATGGCCCCAGTTGATAAGAACGCAATAGAAATCAAGCTTCCTGTTCGAGAACAAGTTGATATTTCTGATGATGAAGATGACGAAATATTGTTGACTCCGCAAAAATCCGTCAATAAAGAAGAGTTGAACGAAGTGATGGCCGCTACTGCTGCTTTAGCTGTTGCGGCAAATCTCGGTGAAGTCAAGAAGTCAAATCATGAGTGCACGGCGACAATGGTTACACCTTTGGAACTTTTTGCTGGGAAATTTGCAATCTCTGACTCTGAAATGACATTTACCACTATTGATGCTTCACGCGCTTGGGTATGGCCATTAGAGACTCTTCATCAAGTACAAAGTAGGAGATATTTACTACGCCGAAGTGCTTTGGAGTTATTCATGCTTGACCGACAAACGTACTTCATTGACTTTGGTTCCGCGGAACAAAGACGACAAGTTTTCCGAGTGTTGATCAAATTGCGCCCGAAAAATTTTATACCACTGTACTTGGAAACCAGCAAGCCAGAGGCACTACTGCGTAAGAGTGACATAACTTCAAGATGGATTCGGCGCGAGATTTCAAATTTTGACTACCTCATGGCTCTCAATACACTCGCCGGGAGAAGCTATCAGGACATCACGCAGTACCCCGTATTTCCTTGGGTTATAACGGACTATACTTCAGAAACGTTGGATTTGAATGATCCCGCGGTGTATCGAGATTTACGAAAGCCTATTGGGGCATTAAATCCGACAAGACTGGAGAGGATAAAGGAACGCTATGAATTCTTTGACGATCCTGAAATTCCAAAATTTCATTATGGCAGTCACTACAGCTCATCTGGCACGGTGCTCTATTACCTTCTTCGTATTGATCCATTCACGACGCTCGCATACGAGCTTCAAGGTGGAAAATTCGATCACGCCGACAGACTTTTCCATAGTGTCGCGTCAACGTGGAAGAGTTGTTACAATGACATGAGTGATGTTAAAGAACTCATACCAGAATTCTTTTACTTACCAGAGATGTTTAAAAATGTGAACAATATCGACTTCGGCGTCACTCAAAAAGGTGAAAAGGTTCATGATGTGGTGCTTCCTCCTTGGGCAAAGTCACCAGAAGATTTCGTGGAGAAGCAGCGGGAAGCGTTAGAGAGCGAATTTGTGAGTAAGAACTTGCATCACTGGGTAGATCTTATTTTTGGATATAAACAACGAGGCAAGGCTGCAGAATCCGCTTGCAATGTCTTTTACTACATGACATACGAAGGTGCAGTCGAAGTAGAAGGCATTAAAGATCCTTTGTTGTTGAAAGCGACGCAAGATCAAATCGCTTGTTTTGGGCAAACTCCATCACAACTCTTGACTGTGCCTCATCCTGGCAGACAGCGAGCCGCGGATTCCATTACAGGAAGCCACTGGTTGTTTGATAACGATAACGGTGTATCGAACTACGCACTTCCTGTTCCGAATTACGGAGAACACCGCGCATCATTTATGAATGTGCTCCCGACTGGTCAGCTCGTTGTCGTGTCTCCAACTTTGGAGATGAAAATTCATCGATTTGTGCCAAATCTACCTGGGTCTTCAGGTGTACCATTTACATTTGATGCAGCAAAAGAACAAAGTACTCTTGGATCACTCATGGGTTCGATTCGGCGAAAAGCTGGCTTTCATGACGTTGCAGAATCAATCAAATTTGCGGCAAAGTTGGATCCTAAATTGTTGAGTTCAGGAATGACACTCCCTTGTGCCGCTATTCCCAACGGTAGATTCTTGATCGTTGCCGGTCACGCTGACAACTCTTTAAAAGTGTACAACAACGAGACTGGAGCGGTGGAGAATGCGAAAATTGGACATCGCGCGCCAGTCGTCGCTCTCGAGCTTTCCAAGGATGGTAGAGTTCTCGCCACCGGCTCAGCAGATGGTACTGTGGGCATCTGGCTCGTAAAGCTCCCCGCAGAGAAAGTGACCATTGGCGAGAATGTGCGCGAGACGATCGCACCAATCATTCGAATCAATGAGAACAACATTTTTAACGATGGCTCGACAGTGGCAGATGTCATTGAAACTGCAGCAGACGTTGCTACGAACGTCTTCACCAAGGCGACTTTGAAAGGGCCAATTAGCCTATGTAAAGGTCACGGTGAAGCAATATCTTCGCTTGCATTGAACACGAATTTGGATTTATTGCTCGCGGTGAGTCCGTTCGCGGGAGCATCGTTCTATTCCATCATGAAGGGTCAGCTCTTCACCAAGATTCCTTCGCTTGCTGGCTCGCTGTGCGCTATTTCGGATGAAGGTTTCGTAATTATATGGAATGAAAGAACATGGACGATTAAAGTCGCGTCAATCAATGGTGATATTATCACTTCTATGTCGTTGATTGAAAAATGTCCAAAATTGACCACAATGACCGTTTCAACTGATGGATATCGCTTAGTGGCGGGCACTGCGGAGGTGAATGGTCAGGTTGCCGTTATTGCGTTCGATCTACCTTCATTAAATGTACGTCAGCGCTGGGACTTTGAGTCTCAATCTGACATTACTCAACTCGTTCTCACGGCAGATAACACAAATTTACTTGCCGCAGCATATGATGGTTCTATAAGACTTTTCAATGACCCATCCATTTCTGCTCGTAGCTTCAACCAGATGCTTCAAGCGGGATGGACAAACGTAGTTTAAATTTAGCGATTTAGTATTATATGTATAATTACAGCGGTACAGAACAACTCCCTAATGCGTTGAGAACACACTATATCCAGGCAACACCACAGATTCATGGATTGCCATGGAGTAGTCCCGCGCTATTGCTGGCGCATTGGTCGTAAGCTCGACGAATCCGTCGGTGTGACTAACTTCATTCCATTTTTGTTGTCCAATCTTGACGGATGCTTTCCAGAGAGTGGCATTGTGAGACAAAAACGCAACTTTAGCCGCCGACGCCGCGAGCTCGACGTTCAACTCCTTGCGCAAACGACCGATGCAATAGCTGGGCAAACCGTCAATCTTCAACCGCGATGCGAGTTCGTATAATTCCAACAAAATTTCAGGCTGAGGATGCACCGGAATCTGGTAAATCCAGCGTAATGCCGCGAGTACCACAGGAACATTCGCGTCTTTTAGAACAAGAGTTTTCATCGCATCCTTTTGCGGGGCAACCATGCGCCGAACTGTAAAGGCTACAACGACGGCGATGTAATACATCAACTGCACAAGTGCAGCGAGTGCCGCGCCAAACCATGGATGATAACTACGAGAAAGCTTCGCCACATCCGGAGTACGCTGAAGCGCTGCAGTCAGGGGAGACATCTCGATAAGCTGCTTGAGATATCTAGAGCCTTCACTCACCACGTCAACATGTGCAAAAATCTTGACATCGCCAACTATGATTTCAAGATTTCCCGTGTCGTGGGTTCCTTTCACAGGAATATGGAGAGAGCCGCCAATCAAGCCACCTTTGGTGCCAAACACACCTTTTTTGTTGAGTTGAGTGAGAATTTTCGCGTCCAAGTTGGATTCCTCCTCGGCCCTCTCGGCTTGCTTGACCTTGACATCACCCTTGATGGCGTCGTCGTCTTGTTCTGCGTCTCGCTCGTTGTACTTTGGAATGGTGTCCGCATACGTACGCCCTTCTGCTACGTTGTCCTCGTCATCGCCGACAGGAAACGGCATGTAAGACTCCAAATTGATGGCAATACACACGCCTGTCTCTTCAGGAGAGCCACGGATGTTGGGATCGCGAGCACCGTGCAAAATGACGAGCGCGCCATCCACGCACGCCCCAGCGTGACCGAAGCGAGGATCGGTGTCTGATTCTGGGTTGAGACGAGCCCACTCTCCCGTAGGAAAGTGGAACACGTATGTGTCACCGAGAACGCTATCTCGTAATAGTACCCGACCGCCATGAATGATCCAATTCGCACCGAGGACGCAGGACAAGTACGAAGTACGCGGACTCGGCACTTGCCCAGCGCGAGCGACGATGGTCCAACGAGGCGTACCTTGCGCTGAAAGCTGCAGAACCCAAACCACCATTTCCACAGAGGTTTCCGATGGGCTTAACACATACAACACTGAGTTGCGAGCAGCCATAGCGCAACCATCACCGCCGACTGGGTGTTTCCATTTCGTGTCTATCGTAAGCCACTCCGACTCGGCTAAATCAAAACCGTACAAGTCGTTGTATACCACGACGTCCTGTCCGGGTTGAACATCCTTACCACCGAACACGAACACGACATTGTCGGAAATGCACATGCAGTGACCAGTACGCGCGGGCGGCGGATCACCCACAACGTCAATCATAGTCCACGAACAACGCACGAAATCAAACACCCACAAGTCGTTCAAGCACCCAAACTGTCCTTGACCGCCAAACACGTACAACAAATCACCGTGTACAACCGCGGCGTGACCGTATCTTCCGGGCGGTAAGCCGACCTCGGGTTCGGTCGCCGTCGCTGGCACCTCATAGCACGCCCCACGTCCAGACCACCGATAGATGTTCGTCACAAACTCGCCCTCGTGCGCCAAACCGCCATACGTGTAGATTTCATCCTCCCAAACAAACGCTGCGCTCCCTACAAAGTACCCTTCATCCTCGTACCCATCACCAGATAAGGTATCATCATCATCATTCGTATCCATGCGTGTTCCACCCATCGTTCTCGTCGTCTTCATCATCATTTTCGTCGTTGCTCCTCCAACCACGTCGTCCTCGGGCGTCGACGTCCCGCTCGCGATCGCGCCCATCACCGCGACGACGGGATCCTCCTCCTCGTCATCAAATTCTTCATCCTCCTCACCATACGCGCCTCCATGACGAAGATCATGTCCTGGATCATCATTCTCTCGATCATTCTGATACACCTCCACCAATGCGTTGATAAATTCCCCTCTCGATTGCATCGCCCCGAGCCCGTGCGCCTTGGCCAACGCGCTGAGTTCCTTCGTGGTCATCTTCGGTAACGCCGTGATGTCAATCTTAGGTTTACCTCCTGCCGCGCTCGTCGTCGTCATCATCGTCATGATGATCGTTACACGCGCGCGCTCGTCACCGCCGAGACCTCGTCGCGCACTGTGGTGCGCGCACCCAGCGTGCACGTAATTCCCAGCATCATGATGTGGTTCAACACCCAAACGATGGAGAGGATGACTCTTTGGCGCGCAAGAAAACTCACCCGGGCGCCACTCGTCGCCGCCATGGGGTCGAACAAGTCATCGCGCGCGAGCGAACGCGAACCTTTGGTGAAACCGCCACCACGAGAGGCGCACGCGAAGGAGGGGCGCGCGCAACACGGGGCGTGGGGGACTCGAGGTGGGACTGGTGATGGGGGAGATGTCGAACGCGGGAGGCTGTCGACGACGACGTCGTCGACCTGGTCGCGCGCGGCGACGTATGGGGCGGCGTGCGTGGTGCTCACAGCGTGTACGGTGGCGCTGGTGACGAGTTCGGTGTTTCCTGTGGATGCGTTACCGCGGAGCGTGCAAGACGCGTGGAGCACGATGCGAGGCGCGCGGCCGGGGAAGGATGTGGAAGTGCGTCACGAGTTGTTGGCGTCGAGCGTATTTGCTGATTTTTGCAAATCTATTGGCGATGATGATGCGTGTGAAGACGTTAAGCGCCTTCGTTCGGGATTGGGCGCGGTTGAGGATAGTTCTTTTAACGCCTTGGTGTCTCGCGCGAGGGCGTTGAAATCCGGCGTCGATGATTCTGTGGAGGCTGGCGTTGGATTTTTAGGCGCGTACGACGACGTCGTGACGTACATGGCGAGCAAGCCACGGGACGTGGCGAAGCTCGTCCCGCAGTGGTCGACTGCGAGCTTAGGGTCGCTCGGCGATGGGCCTGGGTCGGCTGATTTTATTCTCGCCAAGAAGCTGAGCGTCTTTGTGGCGGATATCTTTCCACTGTTGCGGAAATACCCAGATTGGGACATGTCGGATACGAATCAAATCCGCTTTCTCTCGCGCCACATGCACGACAGTATACTCACTTCAGAGTCCTCACGCGAAGAACTGGTTAATTTCATGCGCGGAGGCGATCGAAAGACGGCGTCGTTGGCAAAGGCTGAGCGCTCAATGGGGATTTTACCGCCAAGGAATGTCCATCGCAAGCCGCCACTTTCAAAGTTTGCTTCCAACAAAGTTCAGCACGGCGCGCACTTATTTCGCAAGCACCGTTCTGCCTCTCTCGGAGCCGAGGAATTCAATCCTGCCAACGAGGGTCTTCCCGACGCGTTTGACGCGCGCGAAGAGTTCCCACGCTGCAAGCGACTGCTCGGCACCGTGCGAGACCAAGGTAAATGTGGCTCGTGCTGGGCCGTCGCCGCGACTGAAGTCATGAATGACCGCCTGTGCGTGGCAACGCGTGGTGAGAAGACTCAAGAACTTTCACCACAATACCCTTTGTCATGCTACTCGAGTGGGGACAAATGCAACGGCGGAGACGTCATGGACACGATGGAAGCGGCGTTGGAAGCTGGCATTCCCACGGGTGGCATGTTGGATACTGGTGCGTGTCTTCCGTACGAATTCGAGCCATGCGACCATCCGTGCATGGTTCCAGGTACGCAAGTGCAAAGTTGTCCAACAACATGCGCCGATGGGTCTAAATTAGAGCTCGTCTACCCGAAATCCAAAGCCTATACGTGCCCAGAGGGTGACGTCGCGTGCGTGGCCAAGGAAATCCAAGAGCACGGCTCAGTGGGCGTGACTTTTGGGCCAGTGTACGAGGACTTTTACTCGCACAAGAGCGGCGTGTATCACGCACCGAAAAACGGTGGTGACGGACTCGGTATGCACGCCACCAAGCTCATCGGCTGGGGGAAAACCGACGAGGGCGAGCGGTATTGGATCATGGTGAACTCGTGGCGAAACTGGGGCGACGATGGCGTCGGTTTCGTCGGCATGGGTGAAATGCAAATCGAGTCTGGAATCGCCGCGATTGAAATGTAAAGAATTTCTTAGTGTTTGTAGAGCTAATATTAAAAAAGATAGCAGAAACGTTCTAGCACGTAACCACGCCCTTCCCTAAAACCAAGCGCTTAGTGCGCAACGAACGCCTTGCCAGCCTTGGAACCGCTCGGGATCACCTTGAGGGTGTTGAAACGAACGGTCTTAGACAACGGGCGGCACTGACCAACGACAACCTTATCACCTTCGTTGCAACGGAAGCACGGGGAGATGTGGGCAGAGATGTTGGTGTGACGCTTTTCATAACGCTGGTACTTGCGAATGAAGTGCAAGTAATCCATGCGCATGACGATGGTGCGGTTCATCTTGGTGGACTTGACGACGCCGGTCAAAATACGGCCACGAATGGACACGTTACCCGTGAACGGGCACTTCTTGTCAATGTACGTGCCTGTGTGTGTTTAAAATCGAGTCATCGTCAGTACACGTGTCGTTTAAACAATCGCGCGCCCGTTGTTCGAGCGCGTCCAGTGGTGGGTCTCAAGCCCTAGAAGAGCATAGATCCGATCGAGCTCAATCACCCGGTGCGTCGCACGTACCTTCAATCGCCTCCCGCGGGGTCTTGAAACCGAGACCAACATTCTTGTAGTATCGGCTACCGCCCTTACCCGGCGCCTTCTTCTTCGTCGACGCGGAGAAGCTGTGCGTGTGAAGAAAAATCAAAGGTCAGTCATCGGCGGCTTTTGGCTCTCGCGCTCGAGCGCGATCGCGCGCGAATCTTCCCCACCGCGAGCGCATTCGCCACCAACTAACGCGCGTATACGCATCACAAGTAATAACACTTACCCAACGTTCACACCAAGTTGCTTCTGGTACGCTTTCTCGTGCTGTGTCGCGGGAAAAACACCCAAAGGTTAGGTTCGCGTTCGCATCGCCACCGGGGTTCGCTCGAGGGCTTTCCAATCATCCTCGTCGTCTCGCGCGTGTCCAGTGAACGCCATCGACGCGTCGACGACGACGACGTCGATGAACGAACACATGATAAACGCGTTTGCGTTATCGCATCGTCCGCACGTACCTGTTCGGCCGCCATTGTTGCAGCTGTAAAAGAGGGATGGCGCGCCCGCGCGCGCGCTCTTGAACGCGCCCGCTGAGGCTGGGGCGAGGGACCCACACAACGACCAATCATGAACCATCAACTTCATATTCAACGCGCATGTAATTCGATCACGCGTGGTTTTGTGCGTCACCCATGCGTGGGTGTCGCGTGCCATAAATCTGACGCTCATCGACGTATTGGTTGTTGACTACGACGTACGGTCACGCGTTGGCGCGAGGGCACACCGAGTTGACGTCACTCCTTCGACGCGCTTTATTCAAGATGATGATGACGACGATGATGACCCCGACCGTGGTTCGTGCCAACGTGCGTGTATATGCGTGTGCGCGCGCGTTTCGTGTTTTGTTTGAAGACGTCGCTAGGGTCGAGTCGTGCGTCGAGTGCGCGCGCCGAAGAGGACGAGGATGTGACGATGTGTTCCACCCAGAGCGAGGGGGGACCGGGACGGATAAACTCGGCGACTGACGATGGATGTGTGGCGATGATGATTACAAAAATGACAGGTTGCGCAACGTAACGTTCGCGTCAAGGCGAGCCAGCAAGCTGTGGATGCGGTGCCGCAACCAGTGAAGCCGGAGGCGAACGATTGCTCTGAGCGCGTCGGCGACTGCGCGGCGCGCGTGGACATGGCCAAGGCGAAGTGCGTGCACCCGGACCGACCGGTGGCGAAGGCGTGCGGTGACTGCCCGCGCCGCAAGTAAATGCTTACACCCTTAGCGCGCTGATACTGCACTTTTGTGTGCGTGCTAGCTTGATTCTTTGAAAAACTTTGTTTCGTAGGAGGCGCGGGTTCCTCAATGTAATGACACTGCTTTTTCCTATCGACGTTCGTGTCGAATGTATTTCACGCCTGCGTAGAATATCGCAAAGTACACTGGAATGGACAACGCCGCGTACAACAACGATGTGAACTTGTTTCTACTCTCAAGACCGAACGTGGTGAGCACGGAATCGCCATTTATGGGTTCACATTCATTTTGGTTTGAGAAGAATAAGCGAAGCAGTCGCACGCTCGATTCTGGTAAAGACAATTGCTCGAGTAAATCATCTAGACCGCCCGTTTCGGATCCGCAATGATCGTAAAATAATCGACCCGCGTATTCGTTCACCATGACCGCGCTCCATGCCCATTGAATGAATGATAACTTGTACAGCCACTTCCACACGTCGTGAATCGTTCGCGCGCGAATGAAAAATCCTCCCACCAACATGTTCAACGTGCCGACGATTGGCAAAATAACTGCAGGACCTACATCGCCAGGGATTGCAGCGGCAATAGCGCAACCTATCAACATGGCTATGTTCAAATTCACAAAGTTGGCCAGGAAGAAAAAGAAGAATGATCCAGCAGACGGATTCAAGCCGACAGACCAGTACAAGATGGCGGCAAATGACATCGACGCAAGAACCGTCATCGGTAGTTCAACGATCAGCTTTGATAGCACATAATTTCCAGGGCGATAATAAGCGTCGTGAAATTCACGCGTGTAAACTTCACGCTCAAACTTCGTTTCCTCAACGTGAACTTGAGCCATGAAACATGGGAGAATCATGGAGATGAAAGCAATGCCGTTTATATTGAGCATACCACTCGGCGTATGCTTTTGTGAGTAGAAGAAGCTCGACAGCAGCGAAGCTAGAATAGTATACAGGCCAATGCGAGTAAACCAGAAAATTGCATATTTCCAACGCGGTGAATCCTTGTATCGGATTAAAATGCCAAGCTCGGTGAGTGGTCCGTGTGCATAAGGCGAATCTTTTCCTTTTCCATTCGTACCATTCGAGCGCGATTCTGTGTTTATCGTGACGGCGTTCATCGGGAGCTTCAAAGATTTGATTTCGGCTACTTCTTCCAAATTATCTCGACATAAAGACGACTCCGCGTAGTAGGTAGCAAAATCACGCGCCGACGTACTATTTGTACGGGACTTGCTCACTGTATCAATGAGGTATTCAGCCATGTTAAATCCAGCTTCATACGGGAAACCTTGCGCGATGAAAAATTCCATAGGACATCTCCCACCGGGGCCAAAGTAAACCAAATTTCCACTATTGAGTAGAATCAATTTGTTAAAGCTCTGATACACACCCATGGATGGTTGATGGATCGTGACAACCATGGTTCTACCATCTTCGGCTTGCAGTCGACGAAGACTCTTGATGACTTCCGCAGCCATCGTAGAGTCGAGGCCACTAGTGGGTTCGTCCAAAAACATGGCTCGAGGATCATGCGTGAGAAGGGCACACGCGACTGATAAACGTTTAAGTTCTCCTCCAGAGATACCTCTGATTACAGCATTGCCAACGAGCGTATTTCGGCATCCATTCAGATTCATCTGGTCTATGACGTGTTCAACTTTTTCAAGTTTACGTTCGACGTCTTCATTATCTGTACCCGGGAGTTTGATCATAGCGGCAAATCTAATTGTTTCCCACACGGTGGCACCACCAAAAAAGCTTTCAATTTGAGGTACATAAGCGGTGTACTTTTTTATCGTCGCCACAGTGGGCTGTACTCCGTCGAAATAAATGTTACCCATCAAATTTCCTTCAGTTTTTCTCCTTGAAAGTACATCGAGCAACGTTGTCTTACCAGCGCCGGACTGACCCATCAACGCAACCATATCAGACGCGCGAATAACACCAGAGACGTGTTGTAATATTGTTTTTGTACGACCATCGACGAGTTTTATCGAGTTACCGACGTCGTCGAGAGCTATGGTTAAACCATTCGAACCATTTGATGAAATCGAGGCTGCAGAGTCGATGGTGATAGTTGTCGCTTCGACGTCGACTCGTGGTGACGAATGATGCGCATCGCTAGTCGTCTGCGATGAGACTGTGACATCACACTCTGCGTTTTGAGTGGATTGCTGCGCGCCCATGGTCCGCGCCGCGGCGTGGAATGAGGGGCAGATATGTCGCATCGATGTATGCGCCTCGATTTACGCGAGCGCTGTTGTTAATGGTTGTTTTAATTTTCGTTTTGATGCGCTATGAAAATAACTAGAACACATAATTTGGCGCTAAATGTCGAACGACGCGCTACTTTTGTCTTTGAGGTTTCCATTTGAAGTATGTCACGGTCTCACCGTCTGCGTTCGTCTTTGTAATCTTCCTCTTTGGTCCTTTCGCATGTGAAATAATCTTTTGCATAGCCATCTCGCCAGTCATATCTTTGAGTTTTTTTGCACGCTCTTCATATGCGTTGTAGGTTTTATAAGCTCCTTTTTGCATGCGTGTAAGCTTCTTGATGGAAATCTCTGGCTGTAAACCGCTCGTGCTTGCATCCGCGTCCCCGGATACGCCAACTACGGCATCTTCATCTTCGAGCTGCGCCAAACGCGGGCGGTTGAACGTACGACCAACAAGTTCAGGAGCGGTGTCAAAGTGCTTTGCAGCATCGAAAGACTTGGCCTCTTCCTCCGTATCTACGAAGACGGTGTGCTTGCGTTTCGCCGACACGCCGATACCGTGCAGGTTCCTCTTCATCTTTTCAACCCTCTTAGCCTCAATCGCCGCCTTCAACTGCACGTACTTTACATCTTGTGTCTTCATCACTTTTAATTCATCCTCCGTGTACTTATTCTGCGTCGTACTCCTCGTCTTATGCACCCCATCCTCCGTTTTTGAGTTTTGCATCGCAAAGTAAAACTCATCAGGATTCCTATACGCCGCCTTTCGCTTCAACGCATTGATCGCATCCTCCTTCTTGTGAAAGTCCTTCGCGCGAAGGACATAATCCTTCTTCTTCTCTAACAACCCATACCGTTTACGATCGCTCAACTGCGAACGCTCCTTGTGCGTCTTGCGTTTCACCGCGTTTCTCAGCGCGCTCGACATGCTGACGATTCCGGCGTTGTATCAACGACGATGACGACGACGTCGGTCGATGATCACGCGCGGACGACGATGACGATGGTTATTCCACCTCGCACCCCGTTCGCGCTGTTCGCACAATCACCCGCGCACACGCACACGCGCCAAACAGTGCGGACGACACCACCGCCGCCGCCAGCCGCAGCGACAGAGGCTGACTCGCCATGCGTCCGCATCATGGGTAACGACGACGCGGTGGATATCACCCCGCGAACGCGCGACGAAGCGCTGCGCGTGTTACGTTTACACATGCACGACGACGCACACGCGCCACTGGACGATGACGTGATTGCCGAACGCGTGCGAGCGATGATTTTTGAGAGCCATCCTGACCGCACCGGTGGGACATCGGATGCGCAATCTCGCGCGCAGTTTCGTGCGGTGATGCGTGCGAGGGATATTTTGCGCGATCGAGGAGTTGGTGAGAGCGTGCACGGTGGCGCTGGGTATGCACCAAAGTATACGATGGCGGAACGGGCAGCGATGCGGACGGTGGAGAACCGGTTACCGAGGCACTTTCCGGCATTCATCGGCGCGACGGCGGTTGTTTTGGTCGGGGTGTGGGCGTACAAAACGGATGCTGGACGGCGGAAATCTGAACGTTCTCCAGCGATTCGCGCGGCATTGGGTTTGGATGATCGATCGCGAGCAAAGGCTAACATGGATGATGTATCATAGAGCGCGCGCGCCTCATGCTGTTGTAATATTATAGGAGAAACAATCGTTCTTCTAAAAAGCAGTTTGAGCCTTCACTTTGACCGATTTGGCATCCCACCAGTCCTCAGCGAGAACGACAATTTTATCACCAATGGATAACTTGAAAGTCGAGCTCTTACTTGGCGACATGGCGAATTCGCCGCCCGCTCGAACAACGCCGATGGCGATTTCTTCACGCTCGCGAGCGCGCTCGCACAACGTACCCCACGTCAATTCTCCATCATCGGAGGTGACGAATTCGTCGTAAGGACGCATATATAACTCTTTACCATCCTTCTCGAGCAAAAAGTCAAATAAACCAGCAAGTTTGGTGTTGGCTGAGACTTGAAGTAACGCTCCGCTGATCAAGTTGTCCCGGAGCACGACGTCAATGGTACCGATACCTTCATACACAGCCTCGGCGACTTGCTGGGCCACCTCATCGGATAACTCTACGACGATATGCGGAGTCTGGTTCAAATCCGCAGCTTTCACTAAATACGCCACTTGCATGATGGATGATAACGAGTAGCTGTCTGATTGCTTTGCACCGCTGTCACTCGGAGACATGATGACGACAGCTTCGGCGCCTGCAATTTGCGCCTTCTCCATGGACGATCTCTTACGTGCATCCTCACGAATGTGCTTGATCTTACAGTGCTGATTACCCACCAAGCTTCGCTTGGGAACATCGTCTTCAGAAATAATCGTGATTTGAGATCCTGGAGGCGCTAGAGCGAGGATGTCGTCGATGCACTGTTCGCTTTCCTCGTTCCATCCCAACATGACGATTTTCTTACTGTGCGGCAACTTGATTGGGCACTGATTCATCACCATGTGTTGCGATCCTTTCTCTGGAATAGCTCTTTCTGGAACGATGCCTTTCTTCTTCTCAATATCACGCACGATGCAAGCCAAGTTATCGGCAATGACTAACACTTCCCCTTTGCTGTTGACGACGTCGTCGTCACGCGGACCGAGGATGAGTTTACCATCCTCGCCTATCAAACCCACCATTGTGCCGTTGCTGAACATTCGCCACGCATCCTTAAAGGATTTCCCCGCCAGTGTTTTATGTGAGTATGTGTAGAACTCCGAGCTGTCGTTTGTTTGAAGCATTAGATCTTCGAACAAACGGATTCCGCCAGGTTGCATGATGGAAAACGCCTTGAGTTTGGACAATTCAGACGTGCCGTTGACGTATGCCAAATCCCCGAGTTTTCGATCACTCTTGTTCGTCAACGCCACCGCGAGACTGACGGAGTTATCTTCTTCCGCTAACCGAAAGGGCATCTGCACGATGATGTCCGGAGCACGACTCTGCAGACTGTTCACCTCTGAACGCAAATTCAACACAGCTGTCGCTTTGTTACTTTCAACGCGTTCCAAAGCATCCTTGTCGTTTTTCTCGTCTTCATCGATGTCTGGGTGTAAAACCACGACTCTTTCGGCGGACCATGCATTGACACGGTCGAGATCTTCCGCGTTATACGCTTCACCCTGTCGCGTGACGATTGTAATCGGTGGCGCATCCGCAAGTTCGTCGGCGATTATTTCATCCATCCACTCTTTTTCTTTATTTGCCAGCAACACGATAGGCCTTTGAAACCCACTCCCTTCGTCTTTTGCCACAGCCATTTGCTTCAAAAGCGGTATTAATTGATCATTCCAGTTAACAATCACCGTATGATTCTTTTCGTACACCTTTGAATTTCCAGACTTCACTTCGTCCACCTTGCTTGCGATTTCATCCGACACCACGCCGATGAGAATGGCGAATGTAAACATGCCACAGAATACTATAAGTTGCGCCACAACCGTGCTCCTCCAATGTTCCTCACCCGTACTGTCAGCCCCGGGAACGTCATTCAACCAAAAGAATGTCTTTGAAATCGCCGAACCCCATTCTTCTTCGCTCACAAATTTGTACGCCGCCGCTGCGACCAACACGAGCGGCACCATGGCGCACATAATAACAAACACCTTACCATACAACGGCCAACCAAACACTCTTTGGGCTATATAAGTCAAGTTTGATCCAATCATTTCTCGTTGAGCGTGACGCGACGATGAGAGCGATGACGTGCCCGCGTTCGCCACGTGAGCTTTCGGCGGCGTTGGTGCCAAACCGCTCGCCAATGCGCCCGCGACGACGCACGCCCCCGTTACCGCCGCTATGCGCCCCGCACGCACGCTCCCGCGCAAGACGCGTGCGTGCGAATGAGTCTGACGCTCTCGCGCGGTGTCTCCGCGCATGACGCGTATGATATCATCTGGTAATCGCCGGCGTTGCTCGGAATTGCATTCGTGTTTGTTTGCGGAATTGTCCCCCTGTGCGTCGGGTTGTGTTGACGCCTGGGTGATCGCGACGCGACGCACACGCGCGCTTTGTCGCACGCGGGGCTTTGCGAGTGATATTGGCACGCGCGTGGATTGCGTGGTGAACATCGCGCGCGGAATTGGGTCACACTGCGGCGATGAATGACGTGAGAAGTTGTTGGGCAACATATTTTTACGTGCCTGCCTCCTACATGTGAGCTATGGACTAATAATCTCGATGCTTAATGCGCGTGAGATCGATGGCGACGCGCACGGCGTCGGTGGACGTAGGATATACGCGTGATTCTTCTTCCAGTCTGGCGATCCGCGCGCGACTGGTGGCGCGTTGGGCATCGAGAAGGGCGGCGCGGAGGGCGTCGATGCCGTCATTGTCGTTGCCCCTGTCGTCAATGTCCTTTTCGGCATCCTCGATTTGTTGCGTGAGGCACTTGATCTCGGTGCTCGCATCGGCGGCATCTTTGAAACGCTTCTCGCTTGCGGCGGTTGTTTTTGTGGCTTCGAGCTCGGTTATATGAAGACGTAGACTCGCGATGAGCTTTTGTGAACGTGATTTTGTCTTGATGCGATTTTCAGCAGTGACGAGCTCGAGTCGCGCCGTGGCTTCTTGCGCGATAGCGGATGATTCACGCTCAATAAATGCACGCATGGCTTCTAACGCATTTGAAGTCGATGCCAGTATCTGTTCTTTTGTGCATAAACCGTCGCGAATGCTTGCCATTGCGCTTTCGGCTTCATCATAGCCTACTGGCTCACTGTCGTCGACGTTTTCAACCGCCAGAAATTTTGCAATCTCAGCTTCGGCGCTCTCAGCTGTAGTCTTAGCACTTTCAGCCTTTGAAATTAAGGATTGCTCTTCTGCATCAAGCGATTGTATTTGCACTGTAAATGCCTCGTATGCGCCTTGCTTTTCTTCAAGTTGCGCCCGCAGGTCTTCAATTTCAGCACGCAGTGTACTCATTGGTTCAGCTAATGCCCCGCGGCGAACCTTTACTTCTCCTATCTCGTCATTTATCTGACGAATCGTTTCATCAGCACTACTTTTCGCATCTTGCAATTTTTCTTTAGCGTGGTTAGCTGCTTGCTTGGCCTGATTTTTCTGCGCGTTTCTCGCTTGTAATAATTCGTCCTTTCCTCGGCGAAATATGGTCAGCTCCTCTACACTTACCTTGCCCGCATTTACTAAGTTTTCTAGTGCCTTGATGGATTCCTCTATCGTGCTTGTGAACTCATTTTCCAAAGCCAGTAGTTTACGCTCGGTATCAGCGTATGTGTCGACTATGCCAGAAATTTGGTCTTCAAGCGTGGCGGCTGCTTCGTAATCATCCTCAGATACGGCCTTTTCTTGCCGCGACTTAAGCTCGTTGATTTGGGCGACCAGTGCCATAGCAGAGTTTCCGACGACACTTCTCTTCTTCACGCACGCCTCAATGCGCGCCTCACACGAGCGATGCGCTAGCTCAGGGGCTTTGTTTCTTAATTCAGCCGTCTGCAGCAGCCCACGCAGTTCATTGCCATCCATCGATGCCGTCGGCAGTGGACTCGACGCTAGGGCGAACTCAAACTCGCCTACAAGTGCACTTGAGGTTTCATCAAAAACCGGAACATCTTCTAGATCTCCTACCGACGCCGAACGTGACACTTGAGCAAACGTAAACTCTGGCGTGTCACCAAATTCTGTGAAATCAGGCACCGCGGTTGTTGGCTCTGTCGCGTGTTCCATTTCGTCCCTGCCATACCCGATACGCACTTGTGCTTGTTGCGGTGTGCTATTGCTATGCTCGCTATCGTTCGCTTCGAATAACACGTGCGGTGAAATCGGCTGTGGAACTTCGACTTGAGCTTTTGAAGGCGTCGGAGGCGTCGCTACAATGTTCAAACCACTAAACAAGTCCAAATCAGAAGTATCCGTCGAGGTTCCAGATGGCGCCAGGGCTAAGCCTTCAAACATTCCACTGCTATCTGGGCTTGCCTCGCGCACCACCGGAGAAGGTACCGGCGACGGTAGTTCTCCCGCGACGTTTGCCGTCGCGTCTTCAACTGCTTCGCGCAAACACTCCACCTGAAGTAACCACGCGTCTTTTTCATCTTCCCCTAACCCGTGTGCGTCGAACCCACCATCAAGTACCTCACTTAACTTTTGCACCGTGCGTCGCGCGTCATTAATCATCGCATACCGCATGCCGTCGTCATTGTTCCGGCCATCCATCGCTTCTCGCAATGCGCTCGAAGCCTTGGCGTACAAGCCATGTGGCGTCGACGGCGTCGACGGCGTCGCTGACGGCGACCTCGCGGTGACGTTCGGCGTCAGCACGCTCGATGCCGACGACAGTGACTCATCCGCGCCGAGCGCACGACGCGCTCGCGTGAACATTATTTCGCGTCACACACTAGCGCGCAACTGCGTCGTGATGGCGTCGATATTCTTCCGCACCGGCGCGCGATTGGCGTGCGCGCACACGCGCATACATCGACCGCGCTCGTCGATGACGCGCTGTGCGTCATCTGGGCCGTCGTCATCGTCCTCGGGCGCGACTGAGTTCGAGACGATTGGCGTGGTCCGACGGCGACTCGATGCGTTGCAAAACCGCGTCGACGCGGCGCTGCACATCGTCGATGTCGATGCGTTGACGAAAGAACTCACCGAGCTTGATGCGAAGAGTGCGCAGCAGGATTTATGGGACGATCCAAAGCGTGCGACAAAGGTCATGCACGCGCTCGGGGTGGTGAAGGAGGAGCTCGCGAACGCGCGAGCGTTTGGTACGCACGCGGAGGACGCGAGGACGGCGCTAGAGCTCGCAGAAGTTGGCGAGGGAGCGGCGGAGATGGATGCGATGATGACTGAGGCCTTGGCGAGTTTGGAAGCGCTGGATAAGGCTTTAGAGGCTTGGGAGCTGCGGCGCTTGTTAGGTGGACAGTACGACGCGGGTGGTGCTGTGGTGCAAATTTACGCCGGTGCGGGCGGTTTAGACGCACAAGATTGGAGTGAAATGTTGGAAAGAATGTATTTAGGATGGTGCGAGAAGAAGGGTTATAGCGTACGCGTGACTGAGCGCTTAGAAGGCGAAGGTGGTGGGTTGAAAACGTGCACTTTAGAGGTTGATGGCCGGTATGCGTACGGGTATTTACATGCAGAAAAAGGCACGCATCGATTAGTGCGACAGAGTCCATTTAAAAAAGATGCTACGCGTCAAACGAGCTTTGCTGCTGTCGATGTTATCCCCTTGTTTGATGACTCCGTAGCTGATACAGTGACATTACCTGAGAGCGATTTGGAAATTACAACGATGCGAAGCGGCGGCCCGGGAGGACAGAATGTCAACAAACTTGAAACTGCGGTGCGCATTAAGCACGTACCGACGGATATCACCGTCAAATGCGATAGCCACCGTACGCAAGCGATGAATAAGCAAGAAGCACTGGTTCGACTCAAGGCTAAGCTGACATCACTTGCAGAAGAGGCTCGAGTTGCGGATATTGCTGAGTTGCGAGGCGACATTGTTAAGGCAGAGTGGGGTCAGCAGATCCGCAATTACGTTCTTCATCCGTATAAACTCGTCAAGGATGTTCGCACGGGCGTAGAAACTAGTGACGTTGATAAAACTCTAGGAGGTAACCTTGATGATTTCATGACAGGGTACTTGCGATGGAAAGCTGAGGAGATTTGATTTTGATTTATTGTTAGCTTTTATTATTGTTACAAGTACAGCGTTCAGCGTTTATCCCCAAAATGAGTCAACAGTCTTCGATATCTTTTCTTTGTGGCCTCGACCGTGCTTCTCTTTCGAGTGATTCACTTTCGGTGCACCAAAGTTTGAAGCCCTTGAGGCTTTTTTGTGTTTTTCATTTCTGAGTCGTTGGCGAATAGCATCAGCGGCTTGAACAGGATCGACAGAGTACATCGATGCAGTCTCTAATGCCCGTTGTTTATCTGCTTTTTTCCTCTCACGGCGCAAGTCAGCTTTACTCAGCCCTTCAGCTGGCGGTGCCTTTGGCTTTGCTTCTTCCTCGTCTGATTCCGAAACTTGGATGTCTTCCTGTTGTGCGCGATGATTGTATTGCTGCATCGGTACGACCTCAGCGTCGTATCTACCCTTCGTATTGAAATCTCCATCGTCGTCGTGTAACATAGCAGCTTGAACTTGCGCAGAGAGTTCAGCGATTTCGTCCGCATTCAGCTGTGTTACGTCATATGCCTCTTCTTGGTCCGATTCACTCGCTGCATTTCCAGCCTCTGCCTCATCATCGGTGCCTTCATCTTCATCGTCTTCATCATCTTCACCGCTTGATATTTCAATATCTCGCTCCGAACTTTCCGAACGACCATCTTCAAGCGCGATTGACGTATAATCGTCGAGTGCCTTGATTTGATTTTTCGTAAATCCACTCGCGCGCAACTGAACGTCGATGGCCCGGGCGGGATTGGCGTTGGCGACAATCTTTTTAAAATCTGGGTCAGGCTCTCCAAGTGGGTCTTCTTCGGCTCTGTAATCCCAATGACGAACAAAAAATCGATGTAAGCAGTTGACGTCTCGCATAAACAGCTCCTCGGCGTTGTGGTGATTTGTTGAAATCATCTGAGGAAAGTCGATGATGATGAGTTGGTTTTTCTCGTTGAGCATCAAGTTGAACTCGTTGTAATCGCAGTGCACTAAACCGTGCTCGGCGAGCTTGGCTATGTTCTGCATACAGTCACGATATATTTCACCTTTATTGTCACATGCATGAATTTGTCTCAAAGGCTGTCCTTGCACGACGGACATGAGCACCGCATGTCTGTTCAAGTCTATTGGTTCCGGCACAGGAAAACCGTACTCGTGCAAAGCCACCATGAAACTGTGTTCTTTCAACGCGGCCAGCCGCGATAAATACAACCAGTTGTACTGCGTACGATTACCTAGATAATCGCGCTTGCTCTTAACATCCCGGAATGACGTGCGCCCGAGACGATGAAGCTTTAGTGCCATCTGCCGCCCTTCGTCGTCGATAACTTCGTACACGTCTGACTCCTTCCCGACACCAATCTTTCGCCCGACGCCCGAAATCGCCCCACGATTTACAAACGCTTTAAGCGCCAAGTAGTCGTATCCAAGTGGCGTGAGGCGATAGCCATCGTACTCCTTATTCTCGTGGTGTACAAGTTTGTGCTTCAAGAGCTCTTTAATGTGCTTGAACCCACCGCCGCGCTTCAACCCGGCGATGGCGTTGATGAGCTGCACAGGTACGATTTCGTGATTCTTCATGCCCATTTCTGTCGCCACGAGCACTCGCCATGTGTCTTTATCGATGTAACGAAGGATGTTGACGTCGAACTTCATGGCGGGCGATGCGACTGGCGGCGGCGGCTTTGTTTTCCGGTGACACGAAGAAAGCTCGGATGAGTCTACGGTTTCGGGCTTCGGAGCGCAAATGAAGCAACGCGTTAAGCACCGTGCCGATGTGCACTGCAGTGCTCAGCTCGTGTATTGCAGTCACGAGCGCGTCGGCGTGTGGGGACGGTGCTCGCCAACGTGGTATTCTTAAGTTTGATATTACAGATGCATTTCTGCATCGCGCAGTGTAATTTCTATGGATGAATTCTACGTAAAAGTATATTTTTTTCGTACAAAGTATATGAATGTTTACTCATCATTGCCGCGATTGGCGCGGTTAGCGTTTTGTAAGGCATTTTGTCTCGATGCAAGCGTCGCAGCGATTTGACTAAGCCTCGCGTGCGTGCTGGCGTCAATGACGAGCGCTGGTGTGATGTGCAATGTTGGCCCTTCACCGATGAGAAATTGCAGAAGCGTTTGCGCACGACCATAAATTTCGCACGCCGTAGTTTTTTTCTCCGCAACTTCTTCACACACACCCTCTTTGCCAAGTTTTAAAATCTTTTGATACACGAGCTCCATTCCGTCAGGGAGCTCGGTGACAGTGTCAATACCAGATGCGCGACAGGCTGCAGCGGCTTTATCTGCTCGCAAATGTGCACCTGCAAATGCTTCTTTGATGCGTGCCATAGCCCTTTTTGCACTCGTTGCCATAGAGAAACTACTTCCAGATGGTGAACTGCTCATGGGTGAGCTACTCAAAGATGCTGCGCTTCCGATGGATGCCTTTAGTTCAGAGGATAAAATTTCACCCGCAAGCCGGTATGCCGAGCGTAACGCAGCGAGAGAAACCAAACCTAACGATAAGGCCTCAAGTTTCTTCCCGGAGTTCCACTGTTCGATTGACGTATCTCGCAACACCGCCGCAGCTTTTTCAAGCACCCCGACGCGCACACCGAGGTGAGCTGCGAGCACTTGAGAATGTGTTTGTTGCCCTCGGCTATGCATTATTGGCGACGCCCCTCTTGACACTCTAGCTGGTCCACTGAGCGGGCTAGAACCACCATCGCTTGGGCTTGGTGACATGCGAGACAGCGGCGACGAGCCGAGGGACGGCGCGCGGACAGCCATGGATCTATTCCTCATCATTGCTCCTGGAGAAGACACTAAGACGTAGTCTGCGCCTAAATTTATCTCATCTGCATCGGAATTCGAACGATGCTTGGGTATCGAAACCACGGGACGTGTCTGAGCCTGGTTGACTGCTGAAATTATTTGCTGAGTTGGTGGACTCGCCCCTTCCTCATCCATATCAAATGTCATCGTCTCGCTATCGTCGCTGCAGCCACTTCGCGCGGCATGACGTTCTGACTTGACGTTTGTTTGCCGAGGGATTTGCACGCCAACATCGAGTTTGAAAAATGGATGATTGAAAAACTCATCGAATGAGATGCGGTTATCGGCGTCGCGCCTGAGTAATCCGCGCAACAAATCGATGCACTCCGGTGACAAGTCCTTGGCAATATGCCCGGGAATCTTAAATTCAGTCGTTTGTATATTGCGCAATAACTGCACTTGGTTTTGTCCAGTGAAAGGAACTTGGCCTACCAGCATTTCGAATAAAATTGCCCCCGTGCTCCATAAATCCGCCTTGGCGTCATACTTTTGATAATTCAAAACTTCAGGAGCCATGTAAAGTGGACTTCCACACACCGTGTCCGCCATCCCTTCACTGTCACGAATGTATCGCGCAAACCCAAAATCAGCAATCTTCAACTCACCATTCAAGTCATCCGCCGTGAGAAGTAAGTTTTGAGGCTTCAAATCGCGATGAATCAGCTGCGACCGCCGCATCGCGTGCAACCCACTCGCCAGCTGAAGCATAAACCTCCGCGCTGAAGCCTCATCAATTCTCCCTCGACGCTTAATAAACTGACTTAAATCTCCTCCAGCACAATACTCCAGCACGATGAAAACCGTATCCTTCGTGCTATGCATGTCAATGAATCTCAAAATATTCCCGTCCCGAGTCCGACGCAGCACCTCCACCTCGAGTCTCAAGCTCTCCTTCAATTTCGACGACAACCGCTCGCACGCAATCTCTTTCACCGCCACCACGGCATTTGTTTGTAAATCCACCGCTCGCCACACGCTCGCGAACGACCCCCGACCCAGCCTATCACCCAGCGCCCATCGCCCGCCCACGACGCGCCTCGTCTCATTCAAATCTTCCCCTCGCCCATCCGCGCGCCCGCGACGCAACCACGACGTTCCCGCCATCTCACGCCCCACGCCAACGCGCACGCACCCAACACGCGCGCACAAACGCGCGCGTCAACCCTTCGCGACGCCGTCGCCCTCGCGTCGGCGCGCGACGCGACGCTTCGAGGTGCCGTGTCCACGTGTCACACCTGTCAACGGTGCGCGCGAGCGATATCCTCGACCTACTGCGCCGCGAGACGTCGTCGACGGCGACGGCGACGGGCCAGACCTCGGACGTCGCGTGCGTTATCGCCGTCGCTCGCACTCGCGCGTCGTCGTCGTCGTCGTCGTCGTCGTCGTCGGTTATGCGCGCGACGACGACTGAGGGGTCCGAGGCGTCACATCGCGACGTCGTCGTCGTCCATCGTCGACGATGGCGCGCGATGCCGCCATCGCGGCGTCGCTCGAGTGCTTGGTTTGCGGCGATGTCGCGGATGACGCGCGCGATGGAGACGGTGGCGGTGCGGTGGCGTCGACATCGACGTCGTTGTCGGCGTCGCAATTCGTGTCGTGTGCGAATGGTCACGCGTTGTGCGAGACGTGTTTCAGCACGCACGTGATGACGGAAAGCACCAAGGCGATCGCGGATTTGAAAGTTCGTAAGGGTGAGGTGTTTTGTGTGCGCGCGTCGGAGGCGTTTAAGGATGCAAAGTGTGATGCCAAGTGTTTTGGCGCGAGAGTCATCGCGGCGAGATGCGACGACGCGACGTTTACGGCGTATCAGAGCGCGAGAGATAAAGTTAAGGAAGAAGATCTTGTGAAGAGCGCGGAGGAAAAGATGCTGAAAGAACGTGAACGGTTGGAGAAGGAGACGGCGGCGGAGACCAAGTTACGTGAGGCTCGGGAGCATGTGATTGAGGAAATCTTTACGCTTCGTTGTCCGAATGAATTGTGCAAACAAGCCTTCGTCGATTTTAGTGGGTGCATGGCGCTCACGTGTTCGCGCTGTCGCACTGGATTTTGTGCATATTGTCTCAAGCATTGTGGACACGACGCGCACGCGCACATTGGGCATTGTAAACTTGCGAAGGAGATGGTGGAGTTGGAAAAGAAGAAAGCCAAATCGAATGTTGCGCTGACAAACCGAGGACACCCTCCGGGCACGTTTGCGAACTTCAGCATTTTTACTGCAAGTCAACGTCTCAGACGCTTACGAGCTTTTGCAGCATATGCGAAAGATTGGGACGATGCGTGGTTGACCACTGTAATTGACGCCATCGAGGTTGAGATGCGCGATTTACAACTGACCAAGGATGATGTTTTAAGCGCGCGGAAGGAGCTCGCGAATCCAAAGCCCGAGCCGAAGCCCAAACCTGCGCCTAAAGCTGCCGCTCCGCCACGCGCTGCCGCTCCGCGACGTGTTGTTCCGCCACGCGCTGCCGCTCCACCACGCGTTGTTGCTCCGGCGCCGCGAATGGTGAACGCGCCGCGTGGACATGTTCCGCGAGAGTTACTCCGATTGATAGAGATAAGAGAAAGAGAAGATCGCGAGAATAAGATCCGGATAGAACGTGCACAACGGGAAATGTCGGATATGGTCTACCTACCCAACAAAGTTCTTCTGAAAAAAAAAGTTGCAGGGGCGTCCGGTCAGCCCAGGCAAGTTGTTGAGCCAGATGACTCGGAGGTGGTAAAACGCGTCTTGATGGAATCGAAGAAAACTGCAGCTGCTGAGCAGAAAAAGCGAGAGCAAGCAGTGAAACTCGAGCAGAAGCTCGAATCGCTTGAAAATGCGGTTGCCGGGCCTTCGAGACAAGTAAAAAATGCCGAAGTTGTTTCTCTCTTGGATGACTCTCCACCCGAGCGCCCGCGTCCCGCAAAGAAGATGAAGGTCCAGGTAAACAAGGCAAACACTGTCGCAGTGGACGTCGTCGACTTGACGTAAGATAATCACCACGACGTGTGTTGTACATCACTAGGATACTATAGAATAACATTACGACCACTAGAATGGAGCTGAAATAGTCGCCACTCGCTCGCGTGTAAATGCAAACAACATAGAGTCATACCTCACAACTCGCACGCTCACTCGAGCACGACGCGCGCGTGGTGAATCCGGAAAATGCTTCACACGGCTATGATGCGTGCACCGTCATCGAACACACACGCGCATGCGTCTGCGACTATCGCGCATGCCGCGCAACACGGAAAGATTAATCCGATGACGACAGCAACACGAAGACGCACCCCGCGTTCGTCATGGGCGGCGACATCGACGCTGCGGTTGAACAAAAGCATGTCAATCAACACGATAACGCGATTTGGCTCTAGAACGGCGACCAGGGCGAGTGCAAAGATGGAGGATGGCGACGCGAACGCCCGCGGAGCACTTGAAACGACGACGTCGGCGAGGGCGCCGACGTCAGTCATGGACATTATTCCCGGCGTAGGCGGCGGGCTAACTACGTTCGGGTTGTTGAGTAACTTGGGAGTAGATTTACAAGGGCCGGGAAGCGTTGTGTCTGCGGTGGCGGTGCTAGCGGTGATTATCTTTGTGCACGAGTGCGGTCACTTTTCAGCCGCGCGTTTGCAAGGAATACACGTAAATAAGTTTGCTGTCGGGTTCGGGCCAAGTTTGTTAACCTATCGTGGGCCTGAAGTCGAGTACAGCTTGAAAGCAATTCCTCTTGGTGGTTTCGTGGCGTTCCCTGATGATGACGAGGACTGTCCCTATCCCGAGGATGACCCAGATTTGTTGCGTAACAGGCCTGTGAAAGACCGCGCGATAGTAGTGTCCGCGGGTATCATCGCCAACATAATATTCGGCTATGGTATTCTGTACAACCAAGTCACAACTATCGGTTTCGCGGAGCAAAAATACGAACCTGGGGTTGTTGTGCGAGGTTTGACGTCGACGAGCGCGGCGCGTGAAGCCGGCATCGAAGTCGGTGACATCATCTTGTCTGTGAACGGAGACACATTACAAGCGAGCAACAGAAGCGTTTCCAAGGTTGTTCAGGCTGTGAAAAACTCACCCAATACATTCATGAAGTTTGAGCTCATGCACGTCGGTGCAAATGGTGCGCCTGAGGTCAAAGTTGTCGAGCTCCGCCCTGACACGTCAGACGCAGGCGACGGCAAAATTGGCGTCAAGCTGGAGTCAAACTCAACCGTAGCGAAGCGCGTGGCTTCGAATCCGGTTGATGCTGCCGTTCTAGCCTCTAAAGAATTTTCTCGACTTGCTGCGCTTGTATGGAACAGCTTGACGGGTTTATTCATGCATTTTGACGATAACAAGTCTCAGGTCAGTGGGCCCATCGCCATCGTCGCCACCGGGGCTGAGGTGATGCGTAACGACATCAGTGGTCTGTACCAGTTCGCGGCGGTTATCAACATTAACCTCGCAATTGTAAACTTGCTTCCGTTGCCAGCCCTCGACGGTGGTTTCCTTCTCTTGATTGCTATCGAAGCCGCTCGAGGAGGAAAGAAATTACCCGTCGAGGTTGAGCAAAGCATCACCGGAGCCGGAGTTTTATTCTTGTTGATCTCCGGCGTGTCCCTCATCCTTCGCGACACAATTAATTTGTTTCCGCATTAGTTAGTTAGTGTTTTAAATCCTTTGTGATATCATTTAGCAAGCGCATAGATTGCATTATCAAGTTTATCGAGCGACTCGAGTGCGCGGGTGGGTGCGCTCCTTTGTACGCGCGCGTGGTAGTAAAAACGCAATTGGCTGTTTTAAATGACTAAAGTTATACTATCGCCGAAACAATTGGCTCGCTGCTACGCGAACTTACAAGTAAATGCTCGCCGCGCGCTCCTTGAACTTGATCTCACGGCTGTCGCGCTTGCCAACACCCTCAGCAACCTCGCGTTCGCGCTTCACCGTGTACAACTGCGCCACCTTCGTCTTCAAGATGCCAAAGTGGTGTGGCTTGAACTCCTTACGCGTAGACTGACGCATGCGCAATTGGAACAACATCTTCTTGCTCTTCGTCACTTCCTCCAAAAGCGCCTCGTTAGATAATTCCTTGAAATCTTTAATGCTCGTCGGCTTGAGGCCAGTGAACTCATCAGTCGCCGCCGCGTCGCCTTCGGCGCGAACGACGACCGAGGCGCGCTTTTGCGCGCGCGCGTGAGCGGCGGAAAACTACACATCGATACAAACACACGCAAAACCCGGTCAGTATACGCACACACGCACACGCACATCACACCATTCCACCATTCCACACGCCTCTCGCTCGTCTCGCTCGACACCATCCGCGCTCTCGTCCCTCCGCGCGTCCTCGCCTCGCGCGTTTTCAGGGTTTCAGCCCCTCTGACCCTGTCTCACACCGCGCGCCGTCCCCTCGTCCGCACGCGCGCGCGCATCACCCACCCCTCGTCCGCACGCGCGCCACGCACGACCAATATCCACACACGATCGACGAACCACACCCCGCGCACATCGCCTCGTCGCCATCACGCCCGCCCAACCGCGCGCGCGCATCCGCGAGACCCACATCATTCGCGCGCGAAGGCCCTCTCGCGCGCTTCGGAATGCGTGCACGCGTGACCCACATCATCCGCGCGCACCGCACTGTACGCGCAAAGCGCAACTATACACGGGGCTGTATAATATATCTCTCTATATAACCAACACGTACCTTGACTTGAACGACCGGCGCGCGCGACGACGCGGTGAGAATCATCGCAGACATGCTGCGGCTTTGGTGTCGTACGCGTGACCTTGTGTGACGCCGACGCCGCCGCTGGAGGGGGTCAGGGGTTCGGCGTGGACCCCTTTTCCTTTTCGTCGACGGGTTATGTGTTATGTGCGTGATGGGCTCGACGTGGTGTGCTCTACGACGACCGTGCGCGCAAGGGGATGGATATTGATATTATGCTATTATCATATAGAGGGTATAAGGGTAGGATACGTGTAGCGGTGCACGGCGTCGCGCGCACGTGGGTGACGCGTGGGTGACGACCGAACGAAACGAAACCCTGATGGGTCGATCGCGCGGCGGGCGTCAAACCTCAAACCTTTGCGCACGTGCGTCGTCGTCGTCGTCGTCGTCGTCGATAGTCCTGATGTTGTCCGCGTCCTCGTTTACCGGTGTGAAGATCTCCGCGTCGCACGGCGCCAAGCGCGCGAGCTCGTCGAGCCGCGCGTCGACCGTCGTCGTCAAGGCGAACGCCAAGGTTGACGCGTGCGACAAAAACGCAATCATCGTGTCGCCGTCGATTTTGAGCGCCAACTTTGCCAAGCTCGGCGAGGAGATCCAAGCGATCGATAAGGCGGGTGCGGAATGGGTGCACATTGATGTCATGGATGGGCGATTCGTGCCGAATATTACCATCGGGCCGTTGGTCGTGGATGCGATTCGTCCGGTGACGGATAAGGTGCTCGACTGCCACTTGATGATTGTTGAGCCGGAACTCCGTGTTGCGGATTTCGCCAAGGCTGGTGCGGATATTATCTCCGTGCACGCTGAGGGTGCGGCGACGATCCACTTGCACCGCACGATTAACCAAATTAAGGATTTGGGGTGCAAGGCGGGCGTCGTGTTGAACCCCGGCACGCCGGTGAGCGTGTTGGAGTACATCATCGAAGAGGTTGACCTCATCTTGGTGATGTCCGTCAACCCGGGTTTCGGTGGCCAATCGTTCATCGAAAGCCAAGTGAGAAAGATTGCGGAAATCCGCAAGATGTGCGATGCCGCCGGTGTGAACCCGTGGATTGAAGTCGACGGCGGCGTGTCGCCGAAGAACGCGTACAAGGTCATCGAAGCCGGCGCCAACGCCCTCGTCGCGGGCTCCGCCGTCTTCAACTCTCCGGACTACGCCGCGGCGATCGCTGGTATTAAGGCGTCCAAGCGTCCGTCCGCGTAAGCATGAGATTTGTCCAATATTAAATATTTTTGCTCTTTATCGTCACAACGACGCCGACGCGCCGAGGCACAATCCATGCGGCGCCTAACAACTTTCGCCTCACATCGCGTCGTTATCGTCGTCGTCGTCGTCACTGATTCGTGAGCGCGTCAAGTACGTACCGCTATGCGTGTGGCGTGCGCGCGCTCGTCGCAACAATGGCTCAGCGCGTCGACATCGTCTCGCGTTGCCGTCGCCTCGCGAGCGCTGTCGAGTACGAGTGAAGTAGATTTCGACGTCATCGTCGTCGGTGGAGGGCATGCGGGGACCGAAGCTGCGGCTGCAGCCGCGAGACGAGGTGCACGAACGGCACTGGTGACGCCCAAGCCGTACAAGACGCTCGGGGAGATGAGTTGTAATCCATCAATCGGTGGGCTCGGGAAAGGCACTTTGGTGCGCGAGGTTGACGCGTTGGATGGTCTTATGGCGCGCGCCGCAGATGGAGGCGGTATTCAGTTCAGAATGTTGAATTCGAGTAAAGGCCCGGCGGTGCGTGGTGCGCGAGCGCAGATGGATCGCGATTTGTACAAGAAAGAGATACAGCGCTTGATTGCCGACGTCGGCGGCTTGGACGTCGTCGACGCCGCGGTGGTTGATTTAGATATAGAAACCGACGCGGTTAGCGGACAAGGAGGAGTAATACGAGGGGTCATACTGGATGATGGACGGACGTTGACGACGAAATCGGTGGTTATCACCACAGGAACGTTTTTGAATGGTGTATTGCACATAGGTAACGAGCGCGTGCCAGCCGGTCGCATGGCAAACGCGACGACAGAGCAAGCGGATATGGACGCTGGAAAGGCTGCACATAGACTAGCGAAGACACTATATGGCGTAGGTTTCGCCATGGGTCGCATGAAGACTGGTACACCGCCTAGATTGGATGGTACGACTATCAATTGGGCGGCGTGTGTGCCGCAACCAGGCGACGACGTTCCAGTACCATTTGCGTTTCAGGCGTCGAGTCGACCCGCGAGTGATGGCCCGTGGACGACCTCGGTGCCTCAAATTATGTGTCACAGCACGTACACCACGCCAGAGACTGAAAAGTACATCGCTGCCGCGCCAAAGTCGAAGTACGACATTGAAGATCCAACCGCGCCGACGACGCCAAGGTATTGTCCGTCGATTGAATCCAAAGTTCGACGATTTCCGGGACGTAACCATCGTATTTGGCTAGAACCCGAAGGTTTGAACACTGATGTGGTGTATCCGAACGGAATTACGAATAATTTGGATCCAGCTTTGCAAAAAGAGATGGTGCGCACAATTCCGGGCCTGGAAAATGTTCACATACTTCGTCCCGGGTACGGCGTAGAGTATGACTACGTAGACCCGCGCGAATTGCGCATAACTTTAGAGACGAAGCGCGTCAAAGGGTTGTTTCTAGCAGGACAAATCAATGGCACGACGGGGTATGAAGAAGCTGCGGCGCAAGGTTTACTCGCTGGTACCAACGCCGCAAGTGTCGACGGTGAAGTATTTAAGATTCCTCGCCACTCGAGTTATCTTGGGGTTTTGATCGATGATTTGACGAGCAGAGGAACAAGCGAACCATATCGCATGTTCAGCTCACGAGTTGAATATCGATTGAGTATTCGTTCTGACAACGCCGACTTGCGTCTCACAGAACTCGGTTCCCAATTTGGTGTCGTGTCTGCCGAGCGCTCGCGCGCGGCATCGAGAAGGCGAGCGCTTGCCGAGCGCGCGATGAAAGCTCTCGATGATATCACACTCGTGCCTTCTCGATGGCAAGCGTACGCGCCAGATTTGCCGATCGCAAAGCACGGGCGGCATTTGAGCGCATCAAACATGTTGGCGCAAGGCTGGGGCATCGATAAAATCCTTCACGTCGTCACTGAGGTTCTCGGAACGGCAGACTTTAACGTTCAAGCTCTACACGCAGTGAACGGCGAAGACCGAAGCGCATTCGAGTGCGCGGCGATTGAGGCGTATTATCGTCCGTACATTGACAGGCAAGCGCAAGAAATTGACGACATGCAACGCGAAGAAGAGTTGGAAATTCCAGAGCATTTCGATTACTCAACGATTGATAACTTGTCGAACGAAGATAGGGAAAAATTAGAAGCTGTACGCCCGTCGACGTTCGCGCGTGCGAGCCGAATCAGCGGTGTGACGCCGGCGGCGCTGTTATCGTTGTTTCGTGCAGTCGCGAAATCTCAAAAAGCGTCTTCAAAAGTTCGATTAATGTAATGAGCAAGCATAATGTAATATAAATAGCTATTCTAGAGCGAGCGCACGCCAACAATAGATTCAACGGCTTGAAGATGTCCAAGTGCGCGCGCCCGGGCATCGGGCGACAATCCTTCCAACTCTTTGCGCACCTCCCCGAGCTCGCCATTGATGTATTGAATCTCGCCTCCGCTCAAAATCTTATCCAACTGCTTCGCCGGCGCAAATTGCGCGAGCACGCCCTCATCCTTCACCCCGGCGTACTTCATAGCTGTCGGCAAATCGATCAATCCCGTCTTCGCCCCAACCGGCCGACCGTTCTCAAATAACATGAGCGTCGGGAACCCAGTCACCGCGTACGCCTTGGCGTAATCCGTATACGTATCCACGTTCATTCTCGCCACGCGCGTCTTCGACCCAGCTGCGGATAACTTCTCCGGCAACTCCTCCCAAATCGGCTCCAGACGCTTGCAATACGGACACCACGGCGCGTAAAACTCCACGAACACCGCGTCTTTGCTCTGCTCCACCACCTTGGTAAAGTTTTCAGGCGTGAGCTCAATCACCCCACCCGCCGCCGCATTCGCCCGTCCGGTCGCGAGCGCGGCGACACCGACCGCGACACCCGCACCGAGCGCCCGACGGCGCCCGACGGCGACGCCCGCGGCGTTCGCGACCGCATCCGAAGCCCCAACGCCATCACCATCGCCACCCATCGCGCGCGGCAGCGTCACGCACACCCGCCGCGCCCGTCGCCCCATCGCGCGCGCACCCGTCGCGCGCGCGTCTACACATGCACGCATATTCACCGCACATATCGCCGCCATCGCGCGCCGCTCGGCGTCCTCGCACGCGCGTCTCTGTGCGGTTTCAGCATCGGTGACGCGGATGGGTCGCGAAAAGGGGAAGCACAGCGAAATTAATGTCCCCGCACTCAGCGCCGCACCACACGCGACGCGACGGTTGCGTTGCATCGCCCGCGCGAGATTGCGCACGGGAAAGTAATCTTTCAATCGTTTTACGCGCGCCCGGGCGCGCGTGAGGGTTGACGCGCGCGGCATTCGTGCGAATCGCAATCGCCGCCGTCGGCATTGTCGTGTCGGGGTCTCTCGGACGGTGCGAATCGGCGCGCGTCGCGTGTGCGCGTCGCGCGAGGCGGGACCATCGCGATCGCGCGCGCGTGAGGTGTGTGCGTAATGTTTGCATCGAATGCGTGCGCGCGAGGGGGCGTGCGGGCGTCGTGTGATGCGCGACGGGCGCGATTCCGATGCGCGAAGAATGTGTCGAGAGGTTGCTCGAGACGACGGGTGGCGGTGTTTGCGCGCGATCGCGGCGCGAACGACGGCGCGCGAGAGGGGCATCGGAAGAAAAACCATCACACGCACGGCAAGGGTGCGGTGGAGACGGCGCATGTGGAGTGTCGAACGGCGATAGGGGAGCGATTGGGGGGAATTTTGAGCTCGAGCGGGCGCGAGGCGTTCGACGCGGCGGCGGCGGATGCGTTGAAAGATATGATGAATCGCGTGGCTGACATCACTGCTGCTGATCATGATGCTGACGACGACGGCACCGTTGGGCGTCAAGCGTTGACGTCGATGGAGATTGAGGATGTGATGTATCTGAGCGTCATGCGTGACTTGGTGGTTGCCGGAGGCGTGGGCGAGGCGAGGGATGAAAAACGCGTGCGTTTGATGCAACGATGTCAAATGTTACAAGACGTCTTACCAAAAGGTTCTGATGATTACATTATTAACTTAGTGCTGCGCGTGTTCCAAAACATTTCCGATGGTTCGAGGCGCGTGAATGGGGCGTACGTGGTGTCGGCGTCGACGCTCGCGGATGTGTACGCCAAGTGCGCGTCTTTTGGTTACTTTTTGAGCGCCAGTGCGCGTCGATTGGAACTAGAGCAATGCATGTCGTCTGGAAGTGACTCTGTTCATTTATCCAAGCTCGCGTGCCCGCTCAAGTTGATGCGATATCGCATTTTACAATCCAACTTGAAGGCGATTGAGGGCGAAAGCGAGTGTTTGCCGTCGCAACCGCGCGTCGCCGGATATGAGGTTCCCGTTCTTTTACGGGCACCAGGAGGGATTTTAATCCCAGGTGAGCCGTTGACACTGAAGCAATATATAGATCAGATGGGCCCAGCTGCGCGCGCGCGCACGGCTCAAATCGCATCCGTCGAGGCGAGCGAAGTTTTGCGACGTCACGTCAGCTTGCTCTTCGCGGGCGACAGGTACAGCATCATGGCCACTTCTTTACCGGCACGTGATGCCCGTCGCTCAACACTGGGCAACAACGATGAACCTTTCGATGATTATATCGCTATTCACATGGATCAGTTGAAGCACACCGTGCTCGAAGCTTCGGCATTTGGCACCGCGCTCGCCGACGTTGAACGCGACATCGACTGTTCCAGCCACGCGCAGCTTTTGACGCGCGCGTAGAATTCAATAATATCACGCTCTTGCACGAAGCTCCAATTTTAGTATTATGAGACATTTATCCTGTTGTAATAATAACAATAATAACAGCCGAAGTACTGCGCCGATTGGTGTATCGAGACGTGGCGCGACAGATGCGAAAGCTAGCGCGGGAACCAAAGGCACCAAAAAAAAAGGATACATTGCAAAAGTTGTTTCTTTACAACGACATTCCATTTTCGAGTGCGATACATCACGCGCGCTGAATGGCATGCAAAACAAGTCGGCGCTATTTTAGGTCGCATACTCGAGTTTGTTATATGCGTCAATTGGTCAACGAATCGGCGATTACTTGTACTTTATTATGGGTAAAATTGTCATCATCTGCTGCGCCGAAATCAAATGTTAACAACGCCAGTGTTAACTTTTCCACGCAACGGGGTGGCGTTCGCCAATCCTCGACGGATTCAACACACATCGCATGACGAGATTAGTTACATATGTAGTCTTTTCAATTTCAACTTCTAGGTTTCAATTTCGACTTCTAGGTTACCTATGGTTTCTATTTCGCTCAGTATTTGCGTCCGGCTGGTTTCGCTGGTCTCGGCTTCACCTCTGTATCGTTGACGGCGTGTAAATAGATGTTATTAGGAGTATTTGATAAGGGATTATCCCCTCCCTTGCTCCATTCGTACGACACGGCGTATGCGTAGATGGTGCCATCGCGGTTGAAGTTACCGCACGAAATTGGCGCCGGACACTTGTTCATATTTTTCAAGCGTTGCTTGCTGTCCTTGTCCCAGAAGTTGAAATTGCCATCCGCGCCGGCGGTGACAAACGTGCCATACGTCGGATGGAACGAGATGGAATTGACAGAGTATATATCGCTGCCTTCTCTGTGACATTTGAACGTAAAGTTTTTGCTCTGCAAGTTATCTTCGACGTGCTGCACCGCTACGCGACCTTCGATGGAGCCGACGAGGTAGCCCGAACGGTCGGGGAACGCCGCGACGCATCGCGTTTGGTACTTCAACGGCGATATCAACTGCTTGAAAGGCACCTGAGGGTTGGCTAAGTTGAAAATTTGGATTTGACGCTCAGCGCATCCTACGACAAGAAGCGGATGCGTGACGCTTAATGCGTAACACCGCTCTGGCAAGGTGACCTGCAACGCTGGGTTTGGTTGGCGCGTATCCCAGTATTTCAACGTACGATCCCATGAGCCGGTGACTAACAACCCAACTTGCTCGATCCACGCCATGTGTCGAATAGCTTGATCGTGCTGCGCAACTTGTGTGGACTGATTCGTCGCTAAATCCCACTTTTTCCCTATGTTGTCGCAACCGCCAGAAAACACGCTCGCGCCGTCGTGCGACCACGCGCTACACAACACTGGAGCCTCATGCTTCGTCGATGCCTTTGGTAGCGCCTGACCGTTATTCGCCACTTCATAACAAAACACCTGCGCACGTGAATTAAAAACAATCACACCCAAACTCCGTCAGTCTTTTGCGTACTCTCTCTCGCGCATCCGTAGAGATCCAAATTCTCTCTCACTCGCTCTCCCCCACCCCAGTCGCTCTCTCTCGCATCCTCATTCACCAACCCAAACCACACGCGCACATCACACGACGCATCACACACACACGCACATCACCATCCCACGCCGTGGCCACTAAAAAATTCCCCATCGGCGACCATTCCAAGCTCGAAATCCCATCGCTCGGGGGATTCGCCACTTGAAAATCATTATTCGGGTTCGTCGGTGCGCTCACGGGTGCGCCCCAAGACATGGTCTCTCTGTGCGACTCGTCACACGCGCGACGATGGTGGTGACAACGGTCGCTCGCGTCGTCGTCGGCAGGCGTGCGAACTCTCACGCGCGAGGACGCGTGCGATTCGCATCCGCCGTTGGTGGCGCGCGGTCCAAAGTTCGGACATTCGGCGCGCCCACAAAGTTCGGACATTCGGCGTCTCTCGACCGCGTCAGTCGAGTCGACGCCCCCTCCCTCCTTATCCACCGACGACGTCCGTCGCCGCGCACAGCGCGACGCCTCGCCCGACGTCGCCCATAAAGCGCCGGCGATGATGGCTACGATGACGACGCACGCGCGCGTCGACCCCGCGGTGGCGCCCAGAGGCGGGTTTGGGGGAAACGCGCGCGCGATGCTGACGAGCGCACGTGGGCGATGTGCGCGATCGGGCGCCGGTCGGTGCGTGATTCGCGGTGCGCGTGTGGGTGTTCGTGGAGGTGAGCGCGCGGCGGTGCGAGTGCATGCGTCGTCGATGTCGTCTGTGGTGTTTGCGACGGCGATGCCGACGAATATGATTGATTTGCGTAAGGTGATTGAGGATTTGTGCGCGGGGAAAGATTTATCCGAAGACGAGGCGTACCGGGCGATGGAGGCGTTGTTGGATGCGGAACAAACGCAGATTGCGGCGTTTTTGGTGTTGCTGCGCGCGAAAGGGGAGACGGCGAGTGAGATGGCGGGATTAGCGCGCGCGATGCAATCGAGAGCGGTGCTGGTGGACGCCGGGGATGACGTGTTGGATATCGTCGGGACGGGTGGCGACGACGCGGGTACGGTGAACATTTCTACTGGTTCTTGCGTGTTAGCCGCGGCTGCCGGGGCAAAGGTGGCAAAACATGGTTCGCGGTCGGTGTCGTCGTTGTGTGGGTCTGGGGACGTGCTCGAGGCGTTGGGGGTGGAGATTGAGTTGGGTCCGGAGGGCATGGTGAAGTGCATCGAACAATGCGGCATGGGGTTCATGTTTGCCCCGAGATATCACCCGGCGATGGCCAAGGTGTCGCCGGTGCGCAAACAATTGAAAGTCCGCACGGCGTTCAACTTGTTGGGGCCGATGTTGAACCCTGCGCACAGCAAATACGCGCTCGTCGGCGTGTACAGCACCTCGGTGCAGCATCTCATGGCGGACTCGTTGATGAAGCTCGGCATGAAGAAGGCTCTCGTCGTGCATTCTATGGGCTTGGATGAGCTCACTCCGGCTGGCCCAGCAGATGTCGTCGAGGTTACCCCGAGTGGTACGCGCTCGTACACGTTTGAGCCAAAAGATGTTGGTGTCAAGGCGTGCACGCTCGAAGATTTGCGCGGCGGCGACCCGCAAACAAACGCCGCCATCTTGCGCGATTCTTTGGGTGGCCAAAAGGGTCCAGTTGCTGAGACGTTGATCCTTAACGCCGGTGTGGCCATGGCTGCCGCCGCACAGGCGAAGGATGTCGCCGAAGGTATCGCCATGTGCAGAGAAGCGCATGAGAGCGGCGCGGCGGGTAAAAAGTTGAACGAGTGGATCGCTTTGACGCAACAACTCAAGGCGCAAGAAAAGTAAAGCGCCGTATACCAACATCGTACGTATACCAACATCACACATAGTTTATATTTTTATATCATCAATGTTTGAATTCACATTAATTACTAATATCTATTCCTTCTTTGCTTCCGTCTTTTTGGCTCCGGTAGAGCCCATGGCGGATGGATCCATTGAAGGATATTGTGCTTTACCTCCAGCAATACCTCCCGGTGCGGGCATTGGCATGGCCATGTACGCTGGCATATCGGCTGGGATCTTACCATCTGCCGGCGGGGCGACGCCGGGTGCCATCATCATCACCGTCGGCGGTGGCGGAGGAGCGCCACGCGAGTTGTCTTGTGACTTCTTTTTCTCCATAGACTTGCCCCATTGGATTCTTAATTGCACATCATTGACAAGGCAGTTGAAAGCAGCGTCTTCAGCAGCCTTCTCAGCTCCATCACGAGTCGCGAAAGTAATGAATGCGCACTTTTTATCCCCAATGACGCGAATGCCTTTAATGTCCCCGTAGCGGTAAAATCGTCCCCGAATGTCTTCTTCGCCCATCTTCTCCGTGTCTACGCCTCCAAGGAATAACGTGGTAATGCTTGTGTCTTCTGGAGGTGTGAGCTTACGGCTCGGCCTTTCAGCGGCGCGCTTCAACATCTTCTCTGCCACCGGGTCGTTTGTCCCAAAGTACCTATCCTTGATGTTTTGCTTTCTCAACTCCGGCGCCGCACTGAGTTCGGGCATGTGCGTATCACCATTACACGGCCTGTACGGACAGTCATTCCGCGTACATGCGTTACGCAACCAAAACGTACAAATCGGCGTCTTATTCTTATTGTAGTACGGTTTGTTCCGCGCCAACTTCATCAACAACTCGTTATTCTTCTCCTTGGCGCCATGCTCGTATACATCCTCACCTTCGGCTAACTTTTTAGAAATCTCCTCCACCGCGTAATCTCTATTCACACTCGAGCTCGGCACCGACTCATTCGCCGCTCTCGCCAACGCCGCGTCCCGAGCTGCCACCGGAATCCCGTAGTCCAGATCCAACAAGCACACCTGACACACATTCTTCGCCTGCGCAATCTCCTTACACACCACCGTTTTCTTATATCGCGCATCATTCCCAGGCCTCCATCGAAACACCGTATAGGGCCGTCCACTAATCGCACACTCACCCCCGAACGGCTCCTTTTGCATGCGCACGTATGGATTTGGACCTAGGCAATCCTCGCACACGATTGGGAAATCCGCCGCCGCCGCGCGCCCTTCATCGTCGTCGTCCGACATATCCTCTCGAGCGTTGTCGCGCAATGTCTACGCCGCGTTGGATGGCGCGAATTCGCCGCGATGACGCGTCGCGCACTGTCGTTTCGCGCGCCGCCTCGGTGGGGCTAAAACAACCAGCGCATCCAAGACGCGAGCTCGCGGGTGATTAATGCGCCCGCACTCGTCATCGCGCGCGCGGCGCGAACGCTGCGCGGCGCGCGGGCGTCACGCGCGTTGTGTTCGGTCGCACGCGCGCGTTTGGGCGCGATGGATATCGCGCGCGCGGACGAGCGCCGGGGCGAGGACGACGAGGACAAAGTCGTTCGACACGGTTGCGCGGGTGGTGGTGTGCGTCTGGCGCACGTCAGGCAGTACGCGTATTTGACGTCGGTGGTGAATGTTGAGGATAGTGAAGGGGAGTATGGTGCGTTCGTGGGCGATGGGTCGTTGTCGATGATTGTGGAGCGGTTGGGGATGGATGCGAGCGCGGTGCGGTTGATGGAGCGGGCGTTGACGTCGGGGAGCGCGTGGACGCGGGATGGGTCGAGTGAGAGTTCTGCGGTAAAGTTGCTTCCGGAGGTGTCGTTGTATGATTTTGAAGGGTACTTGAGGCGCACGCGGGAGTGGTATGGGTCGTTTGTAGAATATCGAGCGTACGCGGAGAGCGCGCGCGCCGAGGCGAGCGCGCAGAGCGAAGCGCGTTTGGCTCGGTATGATTTAACCGCCAACGTGAAGGATATAGCCACCGTGCCGGGATTATTTTTTGACGAAAACTTTGACTTGGAGCGTCGGGATGTGTTCGCTTCGGCGTGCTTGGGTTTAGAAGATCATAGTTTGCGAAATTTGTCTGCGGCTTCGACGTCCTTGCAAGACGATTTGAGCGAACATTTGGATACGATTGAACAGCATTTGATTCGTGAAATCAGCGGCAAAAGCGATGAGTTCTTCACCGTACTCGCATCGTTACATAAACTTCACGAGTCCATGACTTCGATGCAGCACATAGTGAGCGCGCTCCGAGGGCGAGTTGCTGAGCTCGGCAGCCGCTTGTCAAAGCCAGGCAAGCAGATGATCAATCTGCACGCAAAACGAGACAATCTGCGTGCATTAGCGGACACGTTTGAGTCGATTTCGGCGCTTGCGCAGATGCGTGCGGACATGGATGTGCTCGTAGAGAGTACGGACTATCCCGGTGCTCTTACCATCGCAGAAGATATTCAACAGACGCTACGCAAAGATGACGTGGTTAGAGATTTGGCGTGTTTTAGAAAGCTCCCAGAACATGTCGCGCAAACGATAGACAAGGTGCGCGAGGCAATGCTGCGTGATTTTATAGCTGGTGCGAATCTTCCACGAGATATAAAAACTCTCGTATCAAAAGAGACGCTCGATCATTTAGTTGAAACTGGGAAGGCATGTGGCTTGGATGTCGCTGGGAGCGCGACCACGACAATCGTAAGTACACCGATTGATCCAAGAGGAAACGTGATGGAGACAACATTCCCTCCTCTTTTGGCGCTACTGTATTCTGGGAGCAACTTTTTGTGCGAAGCCTTAGAGAGATGGTCGTCGGAGCTCGTTGAGAGCGTAAGGGACATCGAACGCGTTGCAGTTGACGTAATGCTTGCGAAAGTTACGGGTGAACGTCGTCATCCATCTACGTCGTCATTGGAAGAAGGATCATTCGACTCGACATATGCGAATTCTATTCGTAAGCTTCCACCACAGGTGTTCGCCGAGATTCTTAAAGCGTTGTCAAAGACATTTGGGATATACTTCGACCGTATGTCACAGATTCGACTCATTGTTAAGGGTATTGTCGTCGGCGACGAAGACGCGTTAACGTCGATAAAAGAAATGGATGAAGGTTTAGTCTCTGTGGCACGAGAAGCCGCGATTAGTTTCGAACACTCAGCATGTCAACGTGCGCTCGCCATTACAAATGACGCAGTGCAAAGGGTCACCGATGTTGCTCAGGGACGTTTTGCAAAACTTCTCGGAGTTCGTGCGCCGATGAACGTCACTCTCGCAACTAAAGATTTTATGCGGATTATTGATGTGGCAGTGGAATTTCTTGGCGTCGCGGAAGCACTGGGTAAACATCGATGCATGAGTTTACGAACAATGTTGGCAAATCAAATCAAAGCATTTATTCGTGAGCAACATACTTCAGTGTCTGCTAAGCTCGCCACTGCGCTCGAGTCTGAGACTTGGGTTGCCGTAAACGCCCCAAAGGGATTTCAGCGCTTGGTTGATAGCCTAATAACTGGAGATGTGAAAGTGAGTAACGAGGAGGGCGACGTAGATGATGAAGTTTCCTCAGTCGCCGTGGTCGTCGGTGATGGGCGGTATCGTACGGTGAAAAGTGCAATGATGATGATTCAGTTGCTCGCAGATGACTTGCTACTAGCAAAGCAACTTCCTACGTTCGCAACAGAAGTTACACATTGCGTTATTGACCTACTCAAGCAGTACAACACAAGTGTATGCCAGCTCATCTTGGGCGCCGGCGCCATGCAAGTGTCCAAGCTCAAGTCGATAACCGCCAAGCATCTCGCGTTGGCACAACAGAGCATCTCACTTGTCGCAGCCGTCATTGTGGATTTAAAAACGCCAACTTGTGAACTCGTAGACGGCCCGAAACGATTTCTTCTCGAGCAAGAATTCGATCGTTCGTTGAGAGATTTGAAGTTGCACAAGAGTGAAATTCATGAAAAGCTCGTGAGCATCATGCGAGACCGCGTGGAGTTTCATTTGCACAACTTGTCGTCGATCATTGAGACGTTAAACGCAGAGGAACAACATGATGCAGCCGTTACGAGTCCGACTGAATTTTCAACAGCGTTGACAAAAGAGATGGGTACGCTGCGAAGAGTGATTTCTGAACTGCTTTCAGAGGACGACCAGTGCGATATTCTCGGCCGCGTTGGTGCGGAGTCTGCGTCAATGATCGTGGCCAAGCTCGCCGAATTCATGTCGAGCATAGAAGCAAATTTATTCACGCTCACGCGCATCACGGCGGATATCGAATCGATATTACAAGCGATGAAATCTTTTCCAATGTCCGAAGCTCATGTCGTCCCTCTCGAGGCGCTCTTCGATGCCTTGTCGAGCGCAGTGCAGCCACCACAGACCTCGAGCGTCGATCAACCTGATTCGGTTGCCGCATCCAACGACGAAGAGGAAACTGCTTAGGAGCACTAGTCTTAGAACCAATAGAAGAAAATATGTGTTACAGTACGGTACAACTATCTATGCGCGCGAAGCACTACCCATGACACCGCACCGCGCAGGACTCGTACGCATTCTATTACGTCTCGACGAGCGCATCAATCGCCTCGCGAAGTTCTTTGCGCCGCCGCCGTGCACCAAAACCCCATCCCGTCACCGTGGCGTACTCCGCCTCTAATATTTCCCGCTGCGCCCGTACCTTTGCGTTTGTCTGCACCGTGCGCCCAATCGCCGACGCCGCGAGGCTACTCACTCCCAACGTTGCCGCCGCCCCCACGGCGAACACCGCCGCCCCGCCCGCACACGCCGCAACTAACCCACCAACCGCGCGAAATACCGACAGTTCCTCCATCTCCGCCGCTTGTCGCGCCAATTCTTCGGGCGTGAGCTTCTTCACCTTGTCGTTGTCGAACGCGCTCAAGTTTAATCGCCGCACGCGCCCGCCCGAAACGCCCGCGTCGCGCGACGTCAACGCCAGCGCGCGCGCGGTGCGACGTAAAACGCTCATCTCGCGCGTCCCTGCCACGAAATCGCACCTCTGCGCGGCTGTCGCGTGCGCGTCGTGGTGTCACGCGTGCGACCAACCGTTGTGTGTCGGCACCCACCTCGACGACGTCAGACTCCGCCGCGACGTCCGCGGTGCTCGAGCGCGCTCGAGGCGAGCGCGGCATGTCGAGCGCACGAAGCGCACGCGCCGCGCCGTCGCGTTCGGAGGCGGAGGCTAGAGACAAACGCGGCGCGGGCGCGAATGTGTTGGGTGGTTTGCTCGTCGTCGGACTCAGCGTCGCGGGCTACGCGTGCGTGCGAGCGTTTGGCGGTGCGGGCGCGCGCGCGAAAGATACGAAAGTGGAGACAACTGCAGTGGTTGTTGTCGATAGTGTGGTGAAGACGCTCGAATTCGAGGACGAGGGCGGGGCAGAGATGGAAGATGGCGCGCGCGGTGTCGAGGATGCGAAGCTCACAGAGCGAGCGATTGATGACGCCGCGGAGGCTTCGGAAGAGGCGGTGATTTCGCAGAGCTCGAGTCCAAGAGTGAGTGAAAACATCCCATCCTCTACGATTGCGGCGAAAGAGAGCGTGACGACGAAGATATCGCCGTCAAATTCGATTAAAGACTCGTTTCCCGCGCCGCTGACTCCGCGGGCTCGACCGGCGCTGAAACTAGAGGTGGAAAATACTTCAAGCCGAGGCGCGACATTCGTGGCCTCGCTTGGTGTCGATGAGTTCTCCATTGGACGAGGAAAAGTCAATGCATTGGTTGTTGAATCTGCAGAGGCGTCTACGGTGCATGCGAGCGTGCGATGGACGGGCGAGACGTGGGAGGTGCGGGATTTGGGTTCGTTGAATGGCACGTATCTCAACCAAACGAAGATTTCTATAGACAACGAACGCGCGCCTGGGAAATGGCATAAAATTCAGCACGGCGATGCGATACAGTTTGGTGAAAGGGAATCGAGTCCGAAGGTGTCAGTGTCGTTTTTTCGAGACATGACAAAACGAGCTCACGAGGCGCTGTCGTTACGGGCCGTAGTTCGCGCCGCAGGTTCCAAGCCAAATGGCTCGGAGGACAGAATTTTAGTCGAGTGTCCTATACGTGGTAATCCTTCTGTTGGGGTATTTTGCGTGTTCGATGGTCATGGTGGATTTGTGGCGGCTGAAAGCGCGCGGAAAATCTTCCCCGAAGTACTGGCGCGTCACTTGTCTGGCAAAGTTCCAGATGAGAAGGGCGCGAAAACTCTGCTCGAACGCGTCTTCTTGGAGACGGACAAGATCATGGGCATTGAATACGAGGGCTGTACCGCAACTGCGGTGTTAGTGTGGAAGAATCCGCGAACAGGCGGGCTTACGATGCAAGCGGCAAATGTCGGTGATTCGAGCGCCGCTCTCGGCAGAGTGTCCGTGAGCGACAAGTCCGCGCATGGTGCAAAGTATCTCACACCCGAACATAAAGTTCGTCACAAGGAGGAACGCGACCGCTTGAATGAAGCTGGTGCAGAGTTACCTCCAGAAGCGACGCGTTTGTATGGCTTGGCGCTCTCCCGTGCGTTGGGCGATAAATTTCTCAAAGATCAAAACGTCGGGTTGATTGCGCACCCATTTGTGAGCGAACCTATAGACGTGAATGGTACGACGGACAACGCCGTCTTGACGATCGCGAGCGATGGTATATGGGACGTCATCACTCCCGAAGAAATGTATGATGCAATGTACGACGAAAAAATTGATGGATGTCTACACGCCACTGCGCAGAGAATGGTTATTGAAGCGCGGCGCAAGCGAAGTGTAGACGACATCTCATTCATCGGTGTCTGTCTCGACATTTAACGATTCCGCCTAGTGTAATAATTCATTCAAATGTGCTACTTACAAAATTCATCTTTTCCGCACATACTTCACATACGTAACACACTGTTTAAGGAACTAAATGACCAGTGGTGGTGGGCGCGTGCTTTACGCCGACAACGCTTGCGCCTTTTCCACACCCGCGCGAAGCACTTCAATCGCACTCGCCCAATCATCACTCCCAAAAACACTACTCCCAGCAACGATAACATTCGCCCCAGCCGCCGCCGCGGCATCAATCGTGCTCGCACTCAACCCTCCGTCGACTTGAATATCCATGTTTGGGTACCGCGCGCGCACCGCCGCAACCTTCCCCAACACGTCTGGGTTGAACTTTTGCCCACCAAACCCAGGCTCAACCGTCATTACGAGCACCATATCCACTAACCCTCTATCGCACGCGTCGTACACCGCATCTGCCGCCGTACCAGGCTTGATGGCTAAACCAACGCGCATATTCATCCCGCGCGCTTCTTCGCATACGCTCGCCGCATCCGCCGCATCCGCGCACGCCTCCACGTGAAACGTAAACATATTCGCCCCAGCTTTTTGCATGGGGGCCAAATAATCTTTCGGATTCGTCACCATCAAGTGCACGTCAAAGAACGCGTCGAGCACGTGCGGTCGTAAGCACGATAACACGGGCGCACCGAATGTCAAGTTGGGCACAAAGTGTCCATCCATGACGTCGATGTGCAACCAATCGGCGCCGGCGGCGATGACCTTGTGGGATTCGTCCGCCATGCGTGCGAAATCGCATGAGAGCAGACTCGGAGAAATGATCGCTTTGGGCATCGCGCGCGCGTGCGTGAGAGTATGACGCACGCAAGCGACGCAAAGGACACCTTTTGAAAAGTTTGTTGAAAAAATAAAATCCAACTTGACTAAATCTCGAACGCTACGCTAAGTCAAGACCATGGCTAAGGCACGCAACGGGGCAAAACGAACGATTTAAGCCGCATCTAATCGCGGGCGGTCGATAAATCCAGGGTCACGCCGGAATTTATTGATAAACTTGTCAAACCATCTGTCTAAAATGTTTGTCGGGACTACCATGTGTTGGGCGTCGCCTCCCGTTTGGAAACTCTGCATGAATCGGAGCAAATCCTCCGCCACGCGCTTGGCGAACGTCTCTTTGTGTTGAATGAGCACGGACTCCTTTTCCAAAGTCGCAGCGAGGGGTTCGACGGAGATACCGATCGCGGCGGTCGCGAACGGGGCGCCGTTGTCGTCCACGGGCCAACGCAGGGCGAAGACGTCGCTCGGCTTGGCGTTCGCCACGCAACCACAATACGACCACGGCGAGTTTCCAGCTTGGATATACATGCACAGCGCACTGTTATCGTCTAAAACTGCGTGGTACAAATAGTGATAAGAGTACAAGATACCGTATGGTTAGTCGACGGCTCGTCGCGCATCGCGCGCTTTTTCTACAGTCTTCTACAAAACCCATCTCACGTGCGTCGCAATCGCATCACGCACGTACGTCCAGTGCTCGGCATGAACAAACACACATCTTTACATCCAATGTACCCTTCACCGCCGAGATTTGCGCCGAGGTCCAGCGTCCACGACGTCGCGTCCACGCGAGTGAAACTTTCGCTCGACACCACGACCGATTTCTTGGCGAACACCACGCCGAACACCATCGACATCGTCGCGCGCGAACGCGCGAAACGCAAATCTAACGCGCAATACGCGCGTGTGACGTCCTCGCACGCGCGCGCGCGACGCACGGGATAGCTCGTGCCGGGATGTGACGTCACGCGCTGCGGCGTCACTTCACCACACGGCACACGATGCGGTGCGCTCTCGGACTCGCCAACCGCGTCTCTATCGCGTTCGCGCGCACGAATGCGTCGAAGGCGTTGTCTGTGAAGCACGCGCGCGCGTTCCGCCCCGGATCGATGGTCGTGCGCGCCGATGCGGGGACGGCTACGGGGTCTTCGGCGGCGACGCCATCTTGGGAGTTTCGATTGCTGTTCGATGGCGCGTGTCCGCTGTGCGTCAAGGAGGTGAACTTCTTGCGAGCCAAAGACGCCGGGCGTGGACGTTTATCGTTGGTGGATTTGGCGAGCGATGACTACGATCCAAAGGAGAACGCTGGGATCGATTACGAGACTGGGATGAAAACTATCCACGGGATAGACTCCAAGGGAGGCGTATTCACCGGCGTAGAGGTTTTTCAAAAGGCATACGATGCGGTCGGCATCGGCTACATTTACGCCTTTACGAAGATTCCCGCGCTCTTGAAGGCGGCGAATGCAATCTATGACGTGTGGGCCAAATACAGACTGAACGTCACCGCGCGCGGCTCGCTCGAAGAGCACCTGAAGGCGAGAGCGGCTGTTTTGGATGGGAAAGCATGCGGCATCGACGCTAAGGAGTGCGTAGAAAAGTAAAACGCGTCAAAGAATAATTTCCTGATTGTATGAATAATAAAGCTACTAGTTTCAATTCAGTTTGCTGCTTCCGCTTCTGCTTTTTTCTTCGCCTTTTCCTCGGCTTGCTTTGCCTTCTTCTCAGCGATTTGCGCCTCCTTTAACAACTTCTTTTGTTGCGATTTGGACATCGGTTCACCATTCTCACCCGTTTGCGCCTGAGTTTGCTGAGCTTTTTTCACGCCGTCGTCATTTGCGGCTGGGGCACCAATCGCGACACCAGGCTTGGCGTTGGCCAGCGTAGCTTCATCGAGCGCGCCGGCGATGTCGCCCATGTCACCAAAGAGCGACGCAAACACGCGCGGTTGCGTAGACATGAACGCATCAATTTGCGCATCGTCCACGGAATTACGGATCTCTTGATGATGTTCCACGATAGGCACCAACGTTTCAATCAACTTGGCTTTGATTTCGCCCGAGAGCATACGTCCGCTCGAGTACTCCTCACCAATTTTGGCCAACTCTTCGTCGTCATCGAGGAAAAAGTTGAGCCATTTCCAGCTAATATCCACATCCAAGTTGCCCCCGATTCGTCGGTGATCCTCTACTGTGAGCTGGCCACCACTAAATGCGTACTTGTTCACCTTGTTCTTAATCTCCTTGGCGGTGTCTGTGACGTAAATTGCGCTTGTGGCGTCTGACGCGCTCATCTTCCCGCTCTCACCTTTGAGCGCTGGGAAGAATCGAGATTCAATCAACGCGGGCTTGTACCCACCAATACGAGGCGCGACATCACGCGTCATACGGAAATACGGATCCTGATCGATCGCGCACGGAATCAAGCACCTCAAGCTCTTCTTGTTCTCACCAAACATGTGCGGGAAACAATCCGGGAAACTCGGCGCCGCTTGCGTCGGCGGAAACCCAACTTGTCCAATGTTGGACTCACCCGTGAAACCAAAGATCCCGCGCACCTGGTTCAACGTCACACACTTTGCAATTTTCATCATGTTTTTGTACATGGGCGTGCACATGTAGTTGACATCAGAGAAAATAAACGTACGCTTGGGATCAAAACCGCACGCGATGATATCTTTTGCGTTTTCTCGTCCCAATCTTTCACATTCCTCAAGCGCCATGTCCTTCCACAAGAACTTTTCATCATCCGTCAACTGAATCACCAAAGGTACCTTAAACGCCTTTTGCAACCACGCGGTGAAGTGAAACGGAATCAAGTGTCCCAAGTGCAACGACTCGCTCGACGGCCCGCGACCCGTGTACAGATAAAACTTTTCACCCTTTTCGTACGCATCGAGAATCAAATCCATCTCCCGGTGCGCAAAGAACATCCCACGCCTTAAAAATGGATGCGCCTTCATCCCAGTCACGCGTTCGATGCGTTCCACCATCTCAGCGGTGATTTTAGAGCACCCAAACTCTTTGATGAGCTTGTCGTAATCAACACCTTGCCCATCGGCGCCTTCGACGTCCCACGGCGTGACAATTTGTTCACCGCCCGTCGCGGGCGTCGCCGCGGCGTCCGTGCCATCAACTGGTTGCGCGCTCATGCTTCGTGCGACGCGTGCGACGCGTTCGACCCCGGGTGCGCGGCGGGTTATGTCGTGCGCCGTCGTACAGTGCCCGCGATCGCCATTGCCGCGCACGCGCAGACGGTTTACCGACACATCGCACGCTGACGCCGCACGCGAAACGCGCGGCGCAAAGTTTGCGCGGAATCGTCTCGCATCGCTCACGCCGTCGAACGCGCGCGAACGCTCGAGGAGTGTTTGCGTGAGGGCGTCGTTCAATCGTCGCCATGAAGGAGCTCCTAGGTCGAGTGGTGTCGAATAAAATGATGAAAACCGTGACGGTGATGGTGGAGCGATTGTATAAACATCCGAGGTATAAGAAATACATGCGGGCGAGGAAGAAGTACGCGGCGCATGATGAGGAGAATGTGTGTAACCCGGGGGATATGGTGCGGTTGAAGCACTCGAGACCGCTGTCGAGGACAAAGCGTTGGGTGGTGTCTGAGGTTGTGAGAAAGGAACGGATTTTTGATAGCGATGCGGTGAATGCCGCTGTGAAAGAACGCGTGCGCGCGGAGAAGCTTATGCGTGCGGAAGCTGAACGGGGATTTGCGGCGGGTGGGGAGGTGGGCACGCCGTAGGTTGAAAAGAATAACACTCTAGCGCTTCATGTAGTACAAACTCTAATTTCTAGAAAGTAGACGCTTGAAGGAATCCAACGACGTCTTTACGCCGAGACATACCTACTGGGAGGTAACATACCACTTTAGTTCCCTCAGCTAAAAAATCTTCGCTTTCGACAAAGCCTGTGCGGCGAATTTCGCCAATCAACGCGCCGCGCTCATAGGGTACGAGGAGCTCGCATCGTGTTAAAGTGCTACGCTTGATGATTTCCACAATCTTTTCTTGGAGCACGTCCATGCCTTGACCAGTTTGTGCGCTAATAAGTACTGCACCGCGTTCCTCAGCGGCAATTTCGATCTCAAGCATGACCTCTTCGTCGGTGATGTTGTCAATTTTGTTCCACACCAAAAGCTGCGGAATGTGCGCCGCGTCGAGTTCGCTCAGAACCTTGTCCACGGCGTTTATCTGTGCCTCAGCGAGATCACTCGATATATCGACAACGTGCAAAATTAATGATGACTCGAGAACTTCCTCCAATGTCGCACGAAAGGCGGCGACGAGCTGCGTAGGAAGCTTTTGAATGAACCCAACAGTGTCCGTCATGAGCACCGTCATACCATTGGTAAGATCGAGTCTTCGCGTCGTCGGGTCTAGCGTAGCGAAAAGCTTGTCTTCGGCCAACACATCGGCATTCGTCAGGGCGTTCAGTAATGAACTCTTACCCGCGTTGGTATAGCCCGCCAAAGAAACAATCGGCACGCGTTCTGATTTACGCTTTGCTCGGTATTGCTCACGATGGGTACGAACTTGCTCAATCTTCGCTTGTAACAACGACTTTCGATCGCGCAACAAACGCTTATCGATTTCAATTTGCTTCTCACCCATACCTTTTACAGCCCCACTGCCGCTTTGACGTTCCAAGTGACTCCACATCTTCGTCAAACGCGGCATTTGATATTCCAGCTGCGCCATCTCTACTTGCAACTGACCCTCCGCCGTTTGCGCGCGCTGAGAAAAAATGTCCAAAATCAACGCTGTGCGGTCACAAATTCGCACTTTCCCACCGAGTTTGCGCTCCAAGTTACGACCTTGCTTGGGCGAGAGCTCGTCATCAAAGATGACCATGTCCACAGTTGGCGCGTAGGCGTCAAATCCGTTTCGACGGTCGCGCTTATTCGAGCCATCTTCGGCGTCATCATCCCAACACTCATCCTCATCCTCGTCGTCATAAAATAAGTCCTCGTCATCCTCATCCTCGTCGTCGTCCTCTTCTTGATCTAACGAGCGAGGAAGTCCACACAACTCTCGCAGCTCGCCAATTTTCCCGCTCCCCAAGTACGTCGCCGGCACCGGTCCCTGGGGTAACTTTTGCGTCATGCGACCAACAACCTCGCATCCAGCCGTCGACGCGAGTCTTTCTAACTCATCCAAACTATCCTCAAACGCAAACTCCCCGAACGCTTTATCCCTCCTCGATTTCGCGCCGACGGCTACGACGACGACGCGCTCGCGCTGCGCCTCCCAGCCCCACATGTCATCACGAATCCCACTCGCGCTCGCCCCATCCGCGCCGCTGGTGCTACCAAAATCAAACGTCTGCACCTTGTGACGTCGCTCGATAATTTCTTCCCACGACATCGCGTCGAGGTCGTCTACGTCGACGATGGTGACGCTGTCTTTGCCGTCGTCGTCACGCGCTGCAGTAAACGCGTCGGCATCTTGCGCGCGCCTTGCGACCGCCGCGCGCGGGCGGCTGGCGACAACGCATGCGCGCGCGTGAGACGCGAGTATAGGGCGTCGTTTGCGCGCGCGCGTAGGCGCGGGCGCGGACGCCGGTGCGACAGACGCGAGAGCCATCGTAGTGAGGCGCTGCGTCACTTTTTGACGTCGCTCTCGGTTGCGTGGTCGTCGACGCGCGCGCGGCGGCGGCGCGGTGCGTGCGTGGACGAGCGGCGACAACACGCGCGCACGCGTCGATGGCGTCCATGTTCTCGCGCGTCGATGGCGCGGCGGCGTCAGCGAAGACGTATTGGTGGATTGGCATTGCGCTCGGACAACTGTGTGCATTCGTGAACGCCACGTCTGCTGCGGCATCCACCGGGCTCGAGAGTAAGCACGTGTATCTGCCCGCATGGCAGACGTTTTTTGCGTACTGTGCGATCGGTGGCGCGTACGGACCGATGTATTACGCGCGCGTGCGTCGAGATGAGAGTGGCGGCGGCTACGCGTGGTCCAAGCTGAAAAAGTACGTCGCGTTGGCAGCGATTGACGTCGAGGCGAATTACTTTGTCACCTTGGCGTTTAAGTATACGTCAATGACGAGTGTGACGTTGTTAGATAGCGCGGCGATACCGTTTGCCATGGCACTCAGCGCGGTGGCGCTGAAATCCAAGTACGCCAAGGCGCACGTGGTTGGCGCGTGCGTGGCGTTTGGCGGTTTAAGCGTGCTCGTATTGAGCGACGCCACGGCGAAAGGCTCGAGCACGGCGAGCGTGGCGAACGCACCATTAGGGGACTTTCTGACCATTGTCGCCGCGGCGTTGTATGCGACGTCGAATGTATTAGTAGAGGCGTTTTTACACGACGCCGACAAGGTTGAAATTTTAGCTCACCTCGGAGTGCTGGGCGCAGCGTTTAGCGGCACACAGAGCGCTATTTTAGAAGGCATGAAGTTCAGCGAGTTGAAAGCGTTAGGTGCACGTGGTGTTGGGTTGTTTACAGCGTTTGCATCGTCGCTGTTCGTGCTATATACGTTCTCCATGGATGTATTGGAGCGATGCGGCGCGTCTGCGTTCAACGTATCCATGTTGGCGAGCGACGTGTGGTCTGTCATTCTTCGTTTGATGTTCTTCAATGGCTTCGCCTCGAGCGCTCGTGCGGCGGCATTTGTCATTTCTTTTGCTTTAGTCGCGGCTGGTATTTGCATATTCGCCTCTGCGGGCGATCCAGCGCAGTTAGGCGCCGAACAACGCGGCGTCGACGTCGAATCCACTGCCGACGAAACGCCCGCGTGGCTCGCTCGCGTACGCAAATTCATACGTTTTGATCAATCAAAAGCGTCTAATATGCCGTACGCTGTCATGGATGAGCAGTATGATTTAGAACCTATCGAGCTTGGATCATTAGGGCGTTAGCACGCCGACCTGTAATGCACATTAGACTATGACGAGCCGATCTTCGTCGCCTCTTAACACCATGCAGATGCGCGACAGTCACCAATCACTAACACACCTGGCCTCATTCGGTCACGCACACGCGTGCGATCATGACGCGACGCTCGTCAAACGCGCGAACGCAGCGATCTATGCATTCGCCCGCGATGACGACTGCGTGTGTGGCGCTCGTCATCGCCACGCTCGCATCGTGCGCACCGGAGCTCGCGCACGGAGCTGACGCCATCAAGCTGAAGAATTTACGCGACGACTTTACAACGAGCGCGGTGAATCGCTGCGAAGCGTGCGTGGCGATTACGCACGCAGAGATGATGCATATCGAGCACGTCAAGTCGACTCGGCTCGTCGTGTCGGGCACGAAGACGGTGGAGAGCGGTGATATCCAAGTGTCGGAGCTCTGCTCGAGCGCGTTTGGGGGTCATCGAAAGTACGGGTTTAGAATGGTGAATGCCGTCAAGCGACTCGTTGGACCTGGTTTGAACATGTTTGATTTCATCGAGGGCGCGGTGAGCGATCGCGTGAGCGTGGAGAGGCAGTTGAAGACGCGATGTGATGCGTTGATGTACACGTTGGATGATTTCGACGTCGTGGAGACGCGCAACGAAGCGTACGAAGAGGCGGTGAAAAATTCCACGGATGACGCGACGGAGGCGCAGAAGTTGAGCGCGATGTTTATGAAGTTGATTAAGAAAAATTGCGTGGAGCACACGAATGAGTGTGAAAGCGTTGATTCGTTTATTTCATCCGTGCAAGATGACGTGAACAAGTTGCACGAGACAGTGGAAGACGCCAAGCGCGAGTTGGTTGATAAAACTACTGATGATGACGACAAACGGGTGAACGTGACGATTGCGAAAGCTATGTGCAACGAACATACTTTGAGCGATGTCGCATGTTCATTTCTCTCGAGTGAACTCTTGAGCGCTGGTAAAGCGCAAATTCAACGCTGGCACAACTACACGGGAGAGGCGCACAAGTACTCCGTCAGGGTTGCGGCTGCTTATGATACCGCGCTGGATGAAAATGATGTCGATTTTGATGGTGACAAAGAAGAACTTCTTGTCGAAGCAATGTTAAACATCACATCTCTCCGCGCAAACTATTCCATGTTGAGCGCCGAACTCAACTTTGAAACTACGTTGGCCATCAAACCTGGATACCATGTTGCCGTACACAATTTGGCATACGCTTACAAGGATGGTGAAAAGTTCACGGAAGCTCGCGACACGCTTAAGCCCGCTCTGGATGAAAGCAAGGCGGAAGGCTTGGATACTGTGACGCTTGCCGAGAGTTGGAAGCTCATGTGTGAAATTGAGCACAAACTTGACAACACGGAGAGTGCGATTGAAGCGTGCAAGAAGGCGATCGCGCTCGATGATCGCAACTTTGACGCTCTGCGGCTGTTAGCCCAATTGCACATGGTCAACTTCTTCACCGAACTCCATGATATTCGTAGCATGGACAACACGACGCACGGTATCGCCGACCGTCAACGCGATCTCAGCGTACCTTTGGCACAAGCCAAGACTCTTTTCACTTCGGCTTTGACCTTGGACCCAGTCAAAAACGAGATAGCGCAACTCGGGATGGTACTTTATTTTGAGCAAGCTGCAGAAGAAGCGGCGTTGCAACTGTTCACCAGAGAACAAATTGGAGCTCTCATGAAAGCTCGGCACACGTGCGCCAACACAGACCTTGGCGTGGATGGCGTGTGCAGCGACATGCTTGAGCTGGCCGCTAATCATTTACTTAAAATGGGTCTCATCGCTATCGGAAGCGATGCATTGCAAATGTCTCTCGTCCTTGATGGAAGCCGCGTGCACGTCTGGCGTAATCTCGGTTTCTCGTACATGCACAACGGCAACTTCAAAGCCGCTGAGGTTGCCTTTAACAACGCTAAAAAGCTCGACAAGACGTTTGAAATTGACGAAAGCATTCAAGCGCTTTTCGAACGCGGGTTAGAGTTCGAAAAGAAAATCGAAACCGATCAAGTCACCACCAAGTGGTCGGAACCGCGTCGCCCAAACAAGAGCGAGCGAGACGAGCTTCAAGCCCAACTCTTGGCCAAACTCTCCACGCTCTCCCGCTCTCATGCCCCCCACGATGAACTCTGACGTGTACACGAACATAGTATATATTGTAATATCTATCGATCATATGCCGCTTACGCCTGAGATCGGCGCGAATGACGTTATTTTAGGTCGGAAATTTCCGATAGAGGTGCCCGTCACGTCCACGCTCGCGCGCCATTAGTTGACTCTCCACGCGCGAACATGCCGTCATCGCCGACGCGCGTGGTGTGCGCGCTGGTGCTCATTGAGGACCATGGCACGGTACGCGACGCGTCCGTACCGGAGGAGATCCGCTTGCAGCCGCTCGACGCGTCACCGGCGTCGACGCCGAGTGCGACGGAACCGGTGCCAGGTTTAGGCTCATCAGAGAAAAGTCGCGAAGACATGTTTATTGGGCGACAATTCGGTCACGTAGACGTTGCGATGGATTGCACTAGTATTCCGTTGTTGTTATCGCGTCGACATGCGGCGTTGACGTGCGACGGGACGGCGCATTACGTGAAGGATTTGGCAACTACGAATGGGACCTTTGTGAATGGCAAGCGGATCCCCTCCAAAGAGGAGGTCCAGTTGAGCCCTGGGGATGTTGTGGCGTTTGGAGGACCGAGATACGTTGCGAGAGACGCCGGTCGTTTACAGAATCCGTTCAGATTTCGGTACGTTCGCTTGGAACAGCGCGAGGTGAGCGAGGTGAGTGGTCGTGGTCGCAAACGAATGCGGTTGAGTCAGGACGAGGACGGTATCGAGGGAGCCGGCGGTATGGACATGTCACAAGGACTGCAACCAAGTCAAAGTTACTTTCCAGTACCGACCAGTCAGTCGAGTGAGACTGATGAAGAGTTAGATGATAAGTTGAAGGCGCGTTTGCGCGAAGTGTTTGAAGGTGGTGGGGAGTTTGCGCAAGCGTGTGCAAAACGATACTTTGGTGTATCGCCTGCGACGTCGCCCAAAAAGGCTTCTCAAGACGAAAAATCAGTAAAGTTATCGAATTCTTTGGATGAGGGCAAGTTGACGATGAGTGGCGCGATGGAAATGCTCCCAGATATGGTCGTGGAGCGTTTGCGTCAACACGAACGCGGCGGTTTGACTTCGTCCAGCTTGCCATCTTGGCTCGATGCTGAACTCAAATGTTCGGTGTGTATCGATTACATGGTGGCACCCCACGTTCTCACCGGATGCGGGCACGTGTTTTGTTTGGACTGCATAGACAACGCGTTCTGTCACACGTATCGGTGCCCGGTGTGTCGCGCGCGCCCGCAAGCGCCGCGCGACTTATTATTCACCCCATCCGTGCTCACATCTCGCATGCTGGAAGAATACGTCACCCACAAACTCTCCACAAGAGAAATGTTCGCCCGCGCGGGTCGTGAACAGCTCGCACAGGAAGCGCGCGAAAAGCGCGTAAAGCTCTCCGCCGAGCTCGCCGAGAAGCGCGCGCTCGCCGCGAAATCCGGCGCCCAAGACGACACCCCGTCCCAGCCCGAGTAGACCCCACCACCGACGACGACGTGGATGCACATCACACCAACCACCATTCACCGCTGAAAAGCCTTAGCGATGGTGCTTCGTCATCCCATTCGTCGTTCCATACTTGTAGCCGCGCTAGTCCACACATCACTACGAAAGAAAAACGCCACTAATGTATCACCATGTGTTTTGGAGCCCTCTCGCGCGCGCGCCCTGCCGCATCCGCCTTTCGCAGACGCAAAACACCAACTATGGGGTACGTACGTCGATGCGCATCGCGATCTCACGCGCGCAACGCGTGCAACACGCACGCATCCGTGCGCGCGCGCGCATTTCAGCGCGAGTCAACGGTCGTCGCGTCGCCAGGACCGCGCGAGGCGCGCGCGCGAGGGATGCGGATCAGGGTCTCGGCGTGCGGTGATGGTCGGGCGTCGAGGGCCGTTCACGACGACGGGCGCGCGTGAAGACGCGCTTGAGCGTCGGTGTATGCGCGGGGAAGGGGGTTTTGTTCGCACGCGCGCGCGCGAGGGGTGATTCGAGCGTCGCGCGCGCGAGGTTGGGCGCGTGCACGTCGATCGGTCGCGTGTGGTTTTTAGGGTTTGTGTCGGATGCGCGCGTCGCGCGGTGGGCGCGCGGTGCGCGCCGTGCGACCGCGCGTGCGGGCTGGAATGTGCGTTGAATCGTGACTGATGATGTGTTTGTGTGTTTTTGTGCGTTTACAGTAAGACTCGTGGTTTAGGGGCTGGCCGTAAGTTGCGCATTCACCGCCGTGAACAGCGCTGGGCTGACAAGGATTTCAACAAGGCGAACTTGGGTTCTGAGTGGAAGAAGCCGTTCGCTGGTTGCTCCCACGCCAAGGGTATTGTCTTGGAAAAGATCGGGATTGAGGCTAAGCAGCCGAACTCTGCGATTCGTAAGTGCGTTCGTGTTCAGCTCATTAAGAACGGTAAGAAGATTGCCGCCTTCGTCCCGCGCGATGGTTGCTTGAACTTCACCGATGAAAACGATGAAGTTCTCATCGCTGGTTTCGGCCGTAAGGGCCACGCCGTCGGTGATATTCCGGGTGTGCGCTTCAAGGTCGTGAAGGTTGCTGGTGTGTCGTTGAACGCGCTCTTCCGCGAAAAGAAGGAAAAGCCCCGTTCTTAAACACGCGGCTCTTGTTTCAGGGTGCGGCGCGTGCGTCATCGATGTGACGCGTCGTGGTAGCTTGTTTTCTCATGATTAGTGGTATACTTGTTGTGATCGAACATAGAGAATCTCATTAATTCGTGCTAACGCCTATATACTATATTCTAATTGTGTTTGTTGTCGACGGTTGCCGCGCGCCCAAAGGCACGATCCTTGCTCACCGGAATGACGTAGGCGGGCGTCGGAGGCGCGTCGTAAAGCTTTGGAAGGTACGCCTGATATGCTGGCATGAATCTATCGACGAAATCTTTCACTTGCTCGTCCGTCAAGCCCTTGTTGCCATTCGCCTTGCGTTCGGCTTCGAGGCGCCACGCGTACACCCAACTCGGGTCGCTCACTTTGAAGACGACCCACCAATCTACGGACCCTGGGCTCCACCACGCGGGACCATACTCGCGTAGATACGCGTTGACATCTACCAAGTCGTTGTTGATGTTGATCAGCGCCTCGTCGTCGTCTATAGGCGAAAATCCAAGCATCCATCCCTCGAGAAGCACGACGTCGAGCGGCGCGGAAACGACATCCCACGCGTCCTCTGGAGTGCGGTCGCCCCACCCTTGTCGAGCAGTCTTATCATATCTCGGCACACGCACAGACGAAGCTTGATTAGCCTCGTCGTCGTTTATGCGCGCCAGCGCGTCGAGCGTACGCCTACCGAGCTCTAAATCATGCGTACCGGCGTTCCCTCGATGCCGCAACATCGCATTCGCCGGCTTTGCCGCCGCCAACGCATCTTGGTCCTCGCCTCTAAGATAAAAGTCATCAATCGACAGCGCAGTGGCATTCAAAGTACCATCAACACGATCTTCTCTATCGTCGTCGTCGTCACCAACGTCCTCACCACCGCACACCCAAGCCCGCGGCGTGGCGCGAATCATGTCCACCAAAACGCCCGTCGTCGTCGTCTTCCCGCATCCTTGCGGCGCGCTCACACCCATCACAAACGGCCTCCGCCGCCTCATCGCCCCACCCTCACGCCGTGCCTCACACACTCGCATCATCAACTCCACGTACACATCCGCGTACCCTTCCGCACGTGCCCAAATCCTCACATCACGCGACGAATCATCATCATCATCATCCACTCTCAAATCCTCCTCTGTGCTGTGCCACTCGAGACGCAGCGCCCCTTTCGCGCCTTCCGACGTCGCGAGCCACGCCGCGAGCGCCCGCACACACGCGCGCCGACGACGTTCCCACGCGTCGTCTCGCGCGCGATCCATCCCGCGCGTCCGCGCGTCGCGCACTCGCGACACAGCGACGCGACGCCAACAAACACGAGAGAAAATTCCACCCCCAACGATGACCAATCATGACCCCGTGGATTCAAAACGACCAATCACGACCAGGCACGCGTGTCCCTCGCTCGGCGGTCGAATGGGATTCGTGCCAGCACTGGCAGTCGGCACTGTGCGACGCGCGACGGCGCCGTACGGAGCGCCCACCGATCAGAACGCACGATGCACGCGCGCGCGAGCGGCGTCGCCGCCCCCGCCGGGGCGATGCGCGCGAGAGCGATGCGCGATGCGCGATGCGCGCGCGCGATGGCGTTTGCGCGGGAAAATGGAAGGATTATCAGCACACCATCGGTGGCGCGGACGACGACGCGATTCGGGGACGTGCGCGCGCGGTATTCCCCCGAGGACGGTGATGCGTTGATTGAGGGTGAGTACGTGGATTCTGTGAATGTTGATGGCGGTGCGGGTGGGTTTGGTGCGCGGGTGTCGTCGTCGAGAGGCGGAGCGGGCGACGCGATGACGGATCGCGAGACCAAGTCGGCGGTGTCCATGGCTCGGTTGAGTTCGTTAGGTGCGGAGTTGGATGCGGTGTATACGACAACGACGGAGTATGATAATGATACCGTGGAGATTGATGTTGGTGATGGGATGTCGCTCGTGAGGTCGGATGGGCAAGCAAAGGGTGACGCGCTCGGGGACGTCGAAGCCGTGCAGTTGATTCGGTGCAAGTTTCAAATCAAGCGGACCATTAATTTTGGCGAGGAGTTGCGCATCGTTGGTTCGCATAAAAGCATGGGGGCGTGGGATGTGGCGTCGTCGATGACGTTGAATTGGGGCGAGGGTGACGTATGGACGACGGATGACGTCGAGCTTCCCGTGGATGGCGTTTACATTTACAAATTCGCGATCGTACCGTCTGGGCAACCTGGCACGGTGATCGAATGGCAACAAGGCAACAACCAAGTGTTGACTTTAAGCCCGGATGACCATCCGAGGCTGTGGGTGTATGATAACTGGAGCGGTAACCCCAACCAGTCGAGTATTTACCGCGAAGATGGCGAGAGCGAAAGCAAGGAACAGCGGTTGATTAAGCGCGTGAAGAACGCCGACATCGCCGTGAGACAAGCTGAAGTGCAAGTCAAGCAGCTGAAGGGTGACTTGCAAAACGTTACGATGCAAGTCGCGGCGCTTCGTGAGGAAGCGCGCTTGGGTGCGAACGTGCGCATCGCCCTGAAAGAGCAGCTCCGCGCTGAACAACGCCGGAGTAACGTGTTGTCGTCGCAAATCGACGCGTGGAAGTCCAAGTTCATTGCGCTCACGGATGGTAGCTCCAAAGTGCAAGAAATGACAAACTCCAGTGACTCGAGTAGCGGCAGCGCCAAGAACGATTCGCGCTAAACAAAGCGCACACACTACATAGCATTTACCCGTACCATCACATACCACCTCGAGAAGTGTAATTTCATTTCAAGCACGCTACAAACTATTTTCTACCACTACTACGATAACGCCTTCAAAATGGACACGCACTCGCCGTAATACCCACCTCCAAACATGTTGTAGTGATTTAAGATGTGGTAAAGCTTGTACATTTGCGCGCGTTCCTCGAATCCTGGCGCCTTTGGTATCTTTGCGTGGTACGCCTCTCGAAACGCACCATTGAACCCAGCGCACCACGACATGCCAAAGTCCGCCTCGTGATGACCGTAGTACACGGCCGGATCGAACACAGACGGTTTTCCTCCGACAGTGCCGATATTTCCAGACCATAAATCGCCGTGGAGCAAGCTAGGCGTGATCGTTCCGCACGCGCTAAACATGTCATCCAAACGCTTATCAACCACCTTCTCTGTCAACGCCGACAACGTCGGATCGCGCGCCAATTTAACCTGATGCATCAATCGTTGGTCACGCCAAAACTCAACCCAATTCATCGTCCATGGATTCGGTTGACGCGTCTCGCCGATGGTATTATTCACCTCAAATCCAAACGCTCCGTTGCGCGCCTCGTCGTGGCTCGGCGGCGCCGAGTGCATCGCCGCCAACGCCTCCCCAAACGCCCCCTGATCGCCCCGCCCGCCGAAATCAAGAAACTCCATCGCAATAAAGCACCCCTCACCGCCCTCGGGCACCGGTCCGCTCCCGTACACTTTCGGCACGACGAACGCCCCCGTCGCCCGCAACGCCTCCAACCCGGCGCGCTCGCCTCGAAACATGGAACAATCTCCCGACGTCGACGTCTTAACAAACACCCGTCGTCCGTCGACGAGGTCATACCGCGCAAATTGCGCCCATTGCGAGCCGCCCATGGCGTCTGTGTGCGACACGCGCGCGTCCAGCGTGCGTTCGAGCCAAGGCGTGATGTGTTGCGATGCTGCAGCGGCTCGCGGCGCACCGACCGCGCGCCGCCGTCGTCGTCGTCCGTCTCGGCGCACGTGGTCGACGGTCGACGCCGCGGCGGTGGCGATGACGCACGACGTCGTCATCGTCGTCGTGCACTGGCGTCAGTGTGCAGCGCTTGACACTGAGAAACGATGCTCGCATCGTCGTCGTCGTCGTCGTCGTCGCCCGCGACGTCGCCCGCGCCGTCGGCGCACGCACGGTGCGATCGTGTTCGACGCACCGCGCGCGCAGCCGCGACGTCGCGACGTCACCGTCGACGTCGCGGCTGCGCGGTCGCCGCGGCACCGTTCGATGCGGTGACGACGACGTTTTCGCCGCCGCCGCCGCCGCCGCCGTCGTCGACGTCGATGACGCGCGCGCGCGTGGGTGAACTCGCATCGACGACGATTGATACGCAGAGCGCGGAGACGCTCGTCGATGCGTTCGAGGCGTTACCGAGGGATGAGAGGATTAAGCTCGTGGAGCGCGCGGTGTTTGGGGCGCGCGGTCGGGACGCGGACGCGGAGGCGCTCGGGATGTTATCTAGACGTCAAGACGATGGTGAAGGTGTGCATACGGAAGAGACGAAAGAGATTTCGTCGCTTTCTGCAGAGTTGGTGCGAGAAGCGCCAGATGTGCGCGTTGAGGCGCGCGAGCCGGCGTCAGAGCCGACGCGCTCGAATGACGTCGGCTTTACGGATGAAGAACTCGATTTGCGTGAGTTTGGCGAGCCTTCGTCGGATGGTTCATTGGCTTGGAGCGATGCAGCGTTAGTTGAAAAGTGGCGGGAGGTGTTTGGGGAAGATCCACCGGAGAATAGCGCGAGTGGGGTGGAGGATATTTTAGGCGCGGATGTCGGCAACGACGAAAACATCGTCGCTCGCGTCGGCGCGGCGCTGGCTCGTACGTCGTACACCGTCGAACGGGCGTGGACAAAGCTTGTGTATCGGTTTGGACGGCAAGGGGCCATCGTTGCGAGTGGATTTGTGAGCGTGGCTGTCGTCGTTGGTTTCGGAGCACTGTTTGGCGGTAAGTCGCCGACAGTCGCCGTCAATTCAAACGACGACGAGGGCGAGACGAAAGCTAACCTCAGTGAACCGCCAGTAGCGAATGACACATCTACGACTGCATCTGATGTCATAGTCGAACCAAAGGCAAAATTATCAGGCGTGCTTTGGGAGCGTAAAAGCGACGCTGAGGGTGACATTGCACGTCCACCCGTGGCGTCTGGCGCCGGCGTTCTTTGGACGAGAAAAGAAGATGGGGAAAAGGCGCCACGAAAATCTGCTCGTGAACGCATGGGGCCGCCGTCCTCTGGGACGTTTGATGATCGGGATCGCCTCGAACCGCCCAAGCAAGTGCTATGGACGCGTAAGAACGATCCAGAGCTCGATGACATGGATGACATAGATGACATGGATATCGACGGGTACGAGTACGTCGAGGACGTTCCAGCGCCGCGCGTGCGGCGAAATACCGCGCGACGACCGGCGGCGTCGGATTTATTAGATGATAATCTCGAAGATTTACGTGCGTTTCGTCGTAAATCCGAGAATAGCGATCCGCGATAGGCTAATAATGTAAGCAATTTGTAAATTCTTTGACAATTCAATACGCGCTAGTGCTACTTCTACAAACCAAGGCGCGGCGCCTTCTCGTCCGCCGGCACCTCGTGGTCCTTTGGCTGCGCACGCGCTTCATACACTGCGGTGACGACCATGTCACGATCGTGTCCCGTGCCTTCACCTCGCAATCCAATATACCAAATTTCAGTCTCGCCGTCTTCATTGAAATTACGCGGAAAGTACAACGTCACACTCGCCGTACTTTGCCACAACGCTGCATCGGTATTGTACTCCAACACCCCGTCGTCATCTATAGCTAGTTCCCATGTCTGCGTCGGCGTCTTTCTTGACGCATTTAACGCATCAATGTCACGTCGATTAATAAAAGCGCGCATCTCGCTCGGCGCTCGGCCGTTCGCGCCGCCCAATACCATGATTCCTCTCAGCTTCACATCCGTCGTAAACGGTATGCGAATCACAATCTCACCGTCGTCGTCGCTCACTAAAGCGTGCCCAGTGCGATCGTGCCTAGTGTCCCACGGTCGTATCACCGCACTCGCGTGGGTTTCATCCACGACGTTGTACGCGGTGACAGCTGGGACATCGACAAAGGCGTGCAAAGATGCGTTGCCGCACGTCGACGCATCGCAATCGTGATCGTGTGCGCAGCACGCGGTGCCAGGCGGGATGTCAGGCATGCTCGAACGCCGTGCGCGCGCTCGATGCCGATGATTCAGACGACGAACGCGCACCGCGCGCGCGGGTGAGTGAAGACGGTACACTGCGACGCGCGCGCACACATGGCGACGCGACGACCACCGAACGCGTTGCGCGCCGTCTTCACCGGCTTCGCGGGGTCTATACTCACTGTCGGTGCCGCCATCGCGAGCATTGGACTCACAACGACGACGGTGTCGCGGGCGTTGGTGATGCGGCACAAGAAGAAGAGAAACATAAAGTGCGACGCGTGCAAGGGTGGGAAGTTTATCACGTGTCGCACGTGTCGGGGCAAGCGTGGGTTGGAGTGGCAACCGGTAGGGGACGCGAGCGTGCGTCGGGTGTGTTTGTGTCCGACGTGTGAAGGAACGGCGATGCAAAAGTGTATTAACTGTCTGGGCATCGGGTTGCTTTGAGGAGCGCTAGAGCGTTGAGGATGCGCGGAGAGAAAAATAGCCTCCTAGTAGTTTGTATTAAATAGCGTAGTTGTCTAGATTGATGCGTTTAGCGCGTTTCTATTGTTTTACGGCGGCGAGTGTGACTGCGTGCTTGGTGCGGTCGAAGAGTCGTCGCAAATCGGCTTCGGCTTCATCCGTCCACGCGCCCCAACGACCGATGTTTTGCTGTCGCTTCCACTTTTGTTCCTGAGCGACGCGCAAAGTATGCGCGTCTCCAACGCCCGATGTGAACAAAAACAACGTGTTTGGCGGCAAGCCGTCCCAAATGTCGCCAATTAAGGTGTCAAGTTTTTGGAGCGCTTGTGTTCGCGTCTTGTCGGCGACAATTTGCTCTTCTTCGCTCGGTTGTTCCTCTCGCGCGTGCGCGCGTTGCGCTTCGGCAGCCAGAACTTTGCTCAAGTCATGTAAATGGCCGAACACAGCTAATCCATTGCCATCTGACGGTGCGTTGACGGTGCTCAAGATGCAAGTTTTCACCTCGGCGTCGTTGTTTGCTTCAACGAGCTTTGCGCTTCCAGCGGGTAATCGACGACACAATGTCGGACTATCAATCATCACACATGAAACTTTTTGTGACGACAGCACATCGAACAAACCACCTCCTTCGGTCTCTACTTCCCCAAACGCCGGACCGTTGATGAACTTTAACAATGCGAGCTCCATCGTCGCGCGCGCATCCGCGACTGAGTCGTGCGAGCCTTCTTGGATTTTTCTTCCTAAAAATCTTTCCGTCAAATACCGAAGGGCGTTTCTATACGGTGCACCTCGCTTGTGAGGATACAACGCGCACGTATCAATGACATTGGCATGAATCATCTTCAATCGTTGTAGATCGTTCTCCAACGAATGACCGATTAAAATGGTCTCGCAAGGAATCATCTCCAAGAGCTCGCGCTGGACGTCTTGAATCGTCGTCGTCACGCCCTCCATCTGCTCTTTCGTAATTCCACTATGCTCGGTGTTGTAGTTTGTAATTGCCTTTGCCGGTTTTACTAATTTATCGTACACAATCTCACCGTCTTCCTTAACGATGGATACTCGCGTGAGCTCCAAGCCATCTTCGGTGTAGCACATTTCACAATCGAGCGCCAAGTACGGATAATAACCAGTCGCTCGTGCGATACCCTGCCCAGCAGGCTGCGTCGCAACGAAACCCTTCTCTAATTCTAACGACCCGTCGTCTTTCAGCGTCGGCAATGGGTACACCATGTCGCTCATGTCTTCCGCGGAGAGCGTAAAGTGCGCAGGCTTGAAAGCAAACGTACGTTTACACAAATCCTTAGCCTTGGTGCTCGCCTTAAACTTCTTCGCCTTTGCCGCCACCTCCGCAGACTGCTTCCCATGCACGGAATACATCAATGATTTACACAAAGTCATCCCCATAGATGTCGGATTGTCGCAAATCGTGCGTAAACCATCGCCGAGAGCTTTCTTCATTCGCCCGCACGTCGTCGCGCCGTCGTCGCACCATCGCTGATAATCCAACCCAGGCGCGAGAACAATCACCACGCGCTCAACCAAGGGCTTATTCCTCACAAACGCCCATCTTGGATTCACACATTCCTTCGCATCTTCCCTTATTAGCGTCCAAAGCGCCAATTCGTGTGCGTGCGAGAGCTTAAACGCGTGCGCGCTCTCTCGCTTCAGTTGCACCTCTGCGCGCGCGTCTGCACCGTAAATCGCCGCCCTCTCGGCGTTCCGTCTCGCGACTGCATCAATGAAAACATCATCACCACCACCTATCGCCCCCTCCTCCTCTCCACCATCACCCTCGCGCGCAGTCCCCATCGCGTCGTCCCCATCACCCGCCGTCCTCGCCACCGCGCCCCCATCATCACCGTCGTCATCGCCTCTCGCGCCCTCGCGCGGGCGTTTCCCGAGCACCGACGCGCGCGCGACGCCATCACCACCACCACCACCGTCGTCACCCATCGCCACACCCGCGCGCGCGCGACACTCGCGCCGCAATCCAACGCCAACCGCGCCATCGGGACGAGGTGCACACACAAAACGCCGTGCGAGGTCGATCGATGCCTCGATCGGTGAAACGCACATCCATCGACATACAAAGTCTTTCGACGAAACGCGGCGAAAGCGACGAAAGCACGGTTGGTGCGATCACCCCACCGAACGCACCGAGGCGCGATCGGCGCGCGCGCGTCCGCACACACGACCGCGCGACGACCATGCAAGGCTACGGCGCGCCGCCGCCGCAGATGCATTACGCACAGTACGTTTCGTCGCGTATTTTCGCGCGCTCGATCGCGCGTGCGCGCGGTCGCGAGCGCGCGCACGGACGGGGACACGCCGACGGCTGGGGGCGCGCGCGAGGGATCGCGCGGACCGCGTGGGTGCGATCGCGATCTCGCGCGCGTGGGCGTCGCGCGTGCGCGGGGGTGGCGTCTCTCTCGCGCGTGATGTGTTGGAGACATATATCGCGCGTGTGTTGCGCCGGAGTGCGGGGCGTAGACGTGGTCGCGTGCGCGCGTAGGCGTGGGAATGCGCGCGCACGTCGCGTGGGGTGTGGATGGGCAATCCACGAATTGTGAATGGTTTCGTCGAGAGATTGCGTGGTTTTCGCACGTACGGGGATGGATGACGCGCGAGTATGGCGTATGAAGACTGACGTTTTGTGTTTCGCGTGTTTCGCGCACAGAGCTCCGGCGCAAGGACAACAAGGGAACTGGAAGGACACCTTGGCGGTGCCGCCGCGCGACGAGCGCTATCGCACCGAGGATGTCACCGCGACTAAGGGGAATGAGTTTGAGGACTATTTTCTCAAGCGTGAACTTTTGATGGGCATCTTTGAAAAGGGTTTCGAAAGACCTTCACCGATTCAGGAAGAATCCATCCCGATTGCCTTGACTGGGCGCGATATTTTGGCGCGCGCTAAGAATGGCACGGGGAAGACGGCGGCGTTTAGCATTCCGATTTTGGAAAAGGTGGACACGAGCAAGAATGTCATTCAATCTGTCATTCTCGTCCCCACGCGTGAATTGGCGTTGCAAACGAGCCAAGTATGCAAAGAACTTGGCAAGCACCTCGGTGTGCAAGTTATGGTTACCACTGGTGGTACGTCTTTGAAGGATGACATCATGCGCTTGCATCAGCCGGTGCACATTGTCGTCGCGACGCCCGGTCGCCTTGTCGATCTGGCGAGCAAGGGCGTTGCCAAGTTAGGTCAGGCCACCATGCTCGCTATGGATGAAGCCGACAAGCTCTTGTCACCGGAATTCCAACCCGTTATCGCACAAGTGATCAACTTTATGGCAAAGAATCGACAAATTCTGTTGTACTCTGCCACCTTCCCGGTCACGGTGAAGGATTTCAAGGACAAATACTTGCGCAAGCCATACGTCATCAACTTGATGGAAGAACTCACCCTCAAGGGTATCACCCAGTACTACGCATTCGTCGAAGAAAAGCAAAAGGTTCACTGCTTGAACACTCTCTTCAGCAAGCTTCAAATCAACCAATCCATCATTTTCTGCAACAGCGTCACTCGCGTTGAGTTGCTCGCTAGGAAAATCACTGAACTTGGCTACTCTTGCTTCTACATTCACGCCAAGATGATCCAGGCGCACCGTAACCGCGTCTTCCATGATTTCCGCAACGGCGCTTGCCGTAACTTGGTATCCTCGGATCTTTTCACCCGTGGTATCGATATTCAATCAGTCAACGTTGTCATCAACTTCGACTTCCCGAAGAACTCTGAAACTTACTTGCACAGAGTCGGTCGCTCTGGCCGTTTCGGTCACTTAGGTATCGCCGTCAACTTGATTACGTACGACGATCGCCTCAACCTGTTCCGCATCGAACAAGAATTGGGCACGGAGATTCAACAAATCCCGGCGCAAATCGATCCGAGCAAGTACTGCCGCTAAAATTTGCAGCGGCGTCCACTACGTGTGTGCGAGGCGAAACGCACGTGCGCTTACAGTGTTTTGAGAGAGTCAACTAGATGCGCGCGATCAATCACGCGTGTGTTTAGTCGATAGGTAGTAGCTTATTGGTGAGAGGTGTGCTAGAACAGTTGGTGCCAAAGGGCGCGACTGCTCTAGTAATTTTCGAGTCGGCGAGTGCTCGCCGGCATGTATATTAAAAATGGGGGCGGTGGAGAACTGGACGGGTTTGTTCTCGGAAAATTTTCAAGAAACTAAGATGAAACTGAAAGGAGTACATGCGAGCCGAAATATAAAAAAGGTGCCATGTACCACGAAAGAACTACTGAGCTTATCTCTGTGTCTCTTCCAACGAGACGTCGCGGAGTCACTAGTTCTAAGAAAGCGAAGCATTTGCTTCTGCCTCACGATACGCCAAGGAATAATTCACATGGCGACTTTTAGCACAACGACATTCGTCGTTGTACAATTCAAGATGCGAACGATGATGCATTGATTTACATCATCGTCGGTTCCCGTCATCTATCAAGCAACACTCCGGTTGGCAAGCACGCCACCAGACATGACGGTGAAATAAGCGGCGGGCTGTTTTTACACAACGGCTGTGCCTTGAACTCGAGCGCGTTTAAAAACGATTCTTTTAATATGAATCCAAATGACGTAATCGACTTAATCCATGATATTGATACAAAACTATATTATTCGTACTTGGCTATCGATAAAATTCTCACGAGGATTTCTTCCCATTCCAAATGGCTTCCCCGCTGGGCGTCATGAGCCAGTTGTCGTCGCACAACAAGCCTCTCGGAAGAATTTGGTGCCGATAACACGCGGAACATTGGTAACCCACTCGATTGGGAATGTAAGACGCAAATAAACCCCACTTGTCGCCACATCCGTGCTCTTTGGCGACTTCTACAAAGTGTTTAATTTCAGCCTCACTCCAGTCGCCGGAATTTTGCGTCTCGCCCGACACCAAGTGTCTATAGAAGTACGCGTTCGGATTCTTATACAGCATCCGTTGTGCGTATTCGCGCGCTGACTCGCCTTTCGCAGGCTTACGATCGAATTTCCCTCCTCCATTTTTAACCCACGCGTCTTCTGCGCTCTCTTCAATCCCGAGTTTCGCGCGAACGCCTTCTTCAATCCATCCGTGAAAACCATTCATCCGTGGACCAGGCTCGAGACCATTCTCGATGCAATACTCTTCACACGTCAAGTGCCGATGTAAACCCATGGCATCACTACCAATCGGTTTATCGTCATCGATCTCCGAATAAGACGTCGGCGCACCGCGAATTCGCGAACTCTTCCGAGCTGGCTCGCGCGGCGCCGGCGCGTCGACATTCTTTTTCCGATTTTTCCGAAACCCTTTAACCGCCGTCTTCGAGGATTTCGTGCTCGCCACGCGATGTAACTCTTTTGCGGCCAGCTGTACGGCTTCCAGACGCGTTTTATTCCGCGCGATTCGTTCCTACGCGCGTCAAAATCAAAATACACGCCGTGTCCTCAGTCAGTCTGCTCGAGCTGTCGTGTGGCGATTTCAAATTCACATCACATCATCAACCGCTCGTGCACTCACCTCGCGCTCGCGCTCGTACTGCGTCATGTCACAATCTCGCGCACGCTTTTGCGGTGTCGGCGTACGGCGTCGCACCGGTGTTGTCCTCGCCCCGGGCTCGCGAGCCGCACCCTTTGTCGGCGATGCGAAGTCAGCAGGAACGGGCGTTGTTCCGGTCTTTGTTCCGGTCTTTGGCGTCGTCGACGCGGACACGATCACGGTGCCGATATCGCCGTTGACTTCGAGAAGTACGCATCTCGAGGGTGACATGAATGACGGGATCGACGCGGCGTCGTACGTCGTCGATATCGGTGATGCCGACATCGAGGCGTGGAGTCGCGCAGTGAGGCGCGAGCGCGCGTGTTCGTGTTACAACAATTTTCTCTACGTACTAGGTGATATGTGACGATAAAGCGCGACGAGGCTACTCATCCTGATCAGCTTTAACGTCGTCTACGGCGGATTCCACGGCGCTGTCGTTAAGCGCACAACACACCGCGGCTTTGTGATGGCCGCTATAGACTCTAATGGCTTCGCCCGTGGAACAATCCCACAGGCGGGCGGTGGTGTCAGATGACGCGGTGACCAAGTATGCCGCGTCGACGCTAAATACACAATCCCAAACCCATCGCTGATGACCTTCGAGCACTCGCTCGAGTTTAAATTCATCTAGATTCCACAGTTTGATTGTTTTATCGCTCGATGTCGTCGCGAGCAGGCGGCAATCGGGCGAGAGCAAACATTTGAGCACGTACCCGTCGTGCGCTTGCAACTTGTGCAAAGGCTCAAAATGTGCCGTCGTTTTCGACCCAGGCTGCAACTTCCACACGTAGCACGTGCCTTTACTATTCCCCGCCACGACTAATGACCCATCACTCGCCACCGTGAGCGATTGCACCGCCGTACCGACCTCTGGAACCAACTCGCACGAGCACGCATTGGCGGTTAAGTCCCACACGCGTATGTTCCCATTCTGATCCGCGGACATTAATTCCGAGCCATTGGGATGAAGCACCACACTCGTCACCGCTCCTCGACTCTCATACTCACGCTGACACCCCCCCGCACGCAAATCCCAAATCTTCACCGTCCCGTCTTCGCTCCCCGTGTACATCCACCGCCCGTGCTGCTCAAACCCAACCGCGGTGACGTTCCCCGTGTGCCCATCATACGACGACACCGGCTGCGGATTCGACGTATTCACCTCAAACAATCGTACGTGAGGGTTCCCAGCCGCGGCTAAATACTGCTTATCCGGCGTAATCTCGAGCTTATTCACTTGCGAATCGCCGTATTGCAGCGTGCGATAGCACACCCCGCGCGTGGCTTCCCAAAACCGAACCGTGTGGTCGTACCCCGCCGTCGCGAGCACCACCGACGGCGTCGGCATCGTCCGCGCCCGCGCGGCTTTCTAAATCCACGACGCACGCACGCACGCACGCACGCACGCGACGCGGTGTGCGCACACGAGCACTTGACTCCACGGGATGGATGCCCGAATGCATGCATGAATCGCGACGACGACGCCATGCATCACGCGTGCGCGCACATCCATACGCGAACCCAGCGATCGACTATGTTTGAAAACCCTAAATCGCGTCGACCGATTCGTTCAAGGGACGAGTCACGACCAGGCCACGACCCCCTCGGGTACGATTTATTTTTATTTTATGAATACTCGCACCCAAACGTTTTTTTGGCGCGCCGCCGCCGTGATGGATAAAGCCATCATCATTTCATCCATCACCGCGTGCGTGTCGTCGGCAGAGCGACGCACGCGACGCACGGCATCCGCGAAACGGCAGGCATGGCGAGCGAAGATCTTGATGCGCTGGAGCGCATGATTGCCGATCGCGAGCGCGCGCTCGTGGAGGAGCACGTGACGAGCGCGTTTACCGCGCTGCGGATCGCGTACGATGCGCGCGAGGTTCCCGATGGCGGCGCGATCGTGCTCGGATCGCCGGCACCGATCGTGGTCGATGGTGGAACCATGAAGGAGTTTGCGGGACGCGCGTTTCATGAGCGCGCGCGCGTGAAGTGTGGATTGAGCGCGGTGTGCGAGAAGGAGCTCGCGCGTAAGGCGTCCATCGCGGCGTTGGATGAGCAGGCGATGGATGACTCTGGGGTGGATTTTTCTGCGCCGGAATATAAGATGAAGAAGACGAAGAGACGCGGGAATAAGGAGTTTGCGGATCATTATGGTGCGCTTGGTTTGGCGCTCGTGCGATACCGCGCGACGAAGCAACAGATTATGGAACAGCACAAGTATTTGACGATTCAATTGCACCCGGATAAGTGCGGCATCGCGCAAGCGGATGACGCCGGAAAGGAAAAGATTGAACAACGATTCAAGGCGGTGTTGACCGCGATGGAGACGTTGACGGATAAGAATCGTCGTCGTGAGTTTGACTCTGTGGACGCGCCTGACTTTGACTTTCCGTCTGAATGCAAAGAGGGAGAGTTTTTCGAAACATTCATGCCGCACTTTCACTTGTTGGAACGCTTTAGCGAAACGCAGCCAGTGCCAATTTGCGACGATCCTGATGCTTCCGCTGAAGACGTGCGCAAGCACTACATTTTCTGGGGCGCCAAGTTCAAGTCGTGGCGTGAGTTCCCGCACGAGAAGGAGGATGACGTGGAGACGGCGCACGACCGCAACCACCGCCGCCACATCGAACGCGAAAACCAACGCTTGCGCGCTGAAGAAAAGAAGAAAGAGACGGCGAAAATTCGTGCCTTTGTCGAAGCTGCGCAAAAGTATGATCCTCGTTGCATTAAGCAGCGCGCTGAAGAAAAGGCACAGCGCGAAGCTAGACGTTTGGGACGCACCGCGAGCTCGGTGAAGATTCAAGAGGAGGAAGCCGCCGCCAAGGCTGCCGAAGAAGCCGCCGCCAAGGCTGCCGAAGAAGCCGCCAAGGCTGACAAGGCATCCGCCAAAAAGGAACTTGAAAAGAACAAAAAAGCTCTCCGTAAGGAAAAGCAACGCTTACGCGCGCTCGCGGCCTCGGCTGAAGGCTGGGTTGACATGCCGGCGGATCACATCGTCGAAGCGCTTTGCGAAGCGATGTCTGTCGAAAAGCTCGCCGACGTCAAGGCATTGTGCGACGCCATCAGCGATGGCGAAAATCCCAAGGGACCGTTCGACGTCGTCGCCGGTATCCTCGGCGCGTGCGCTGCGGAATTGGGTGGTGATTGGGCCGCCAAGTCTGAAGAAGCCGCCGCTCGCCGCGCCGAACGTGAAGCGTCTGAAAAGGTTTCTGGCGCAGCGTGGAAGGATGACGAAGTTGCTGCGCTTGAAAAGGGCGCGAAGCAACTCCACCCTATTGGCACCGACAACAGATGGGATGCCATCGCCGCGCACATGGCTGCTGAAGGCAAGACCCGCAACGCAATGGATTGCATGACCAAGTTCCGCACCATGTCGGCATAAAACGTCTCGCGCTTAAAACAAATTCACCTCCGCTCACCACAGCTAGAATAAGCGCAAAACTCTATTCTTTTCACAATTCTAATAGCTACATTGAACGTAAACACATCACTCACGCTTCTTGGGTACGCGACGACCGACGACTAAATTACCGTCGGAACACCGCTCAGAGACAAACATGGAATTCGCCGCCGCACCTTCGCCTTCGGGGGTCTCAAACTTCAGTAAATGATGCGCACCACCGAAATCAGCCCAAACTGCAGTGGGCAAAACCCCACTTCCATGACTATCTTTCACCAAGCTCCACTTGCCTTTACCCCATGGAGTGTCGAGCGCGCCTTCGTCTAAGAATTTCATCGGCGTCGCGCCCGCCCACGACCAATCGCCGCCGGCGACGAGCGACTTTGCAAAGGCGTGATTTTCGACATCGCTCGATGACATTGCGCTCGCGTGTGTCTCCGCTGCGCACGCACCCGACGTGTCATCGCCTGCTTTGGCCAAGCCAGGTCCACCAGACCATTTCATGAAGCCCTCAGTGAAATTCGACGAGTCTTTGCCGGCGCCGTAATACGCGTACGTGTCCCGCATGCGTTCGAGTTCGCCTGGATGATAACTGAAATGAATCATCACTGGCGAGTGACGAGGCGTCTTATCCTTGCGCATGAACACAAATACGGTCTTCGAATTGGCAAAGCATAAGTAGTTGAGCGTGCGTCGCGTGACGCCGACGGCGACGGTTTCGCCGTACGATGGATAGAAGACGGCGGCGTTGAAGGCGTCTTGTTCTTGAATCGTGGAAACATGAGCGCCTAAAGCCGTCGTGCGCGTGGCCACGCGTTCGGCGAGCGCAACTGATTCGTACGTTGGCGCAAGTCTGAAAAAGCCAGCATCGACGGACGCGACGCGGCCACCGTGAAGGAATCGACTCCAATCCATAGATGGGTCGTCGACGACGTGGTCGTAGCCGTACGCCGTAACGTCATCCCAGCCATCGCTCGCGGATTCGAGATCAGAATCGCGATAGAAGTACTTAGAAGGGTCGTCGAGGAGTACAACTGCTGGATCAACGTATACCACGCCGCGGCCGTTGAGTAAGATGGTGTGGATGGTGTACCATTTGAGCGCGACACTCGAAAGCGTCTGCGTCGTCGACGAGGGACGAACGGCGGCGACGCCAGCGGTAGCAGCCAAGCTCGCCACGTCTTCGTCATTCGTCACTACAAGCGTACGGTTGGTGAGACCATGTGCGTTTATACCACGCTCAAGAAGCATGCGCACGAGATCTGATTCATTTGTGCTCGCGACAATCACTACGACATCGTCTTTGGCGTCGAGCGTCATTCCGCCGAGCGCGTCGCAAATCCGCTTCGCTGTCGCGTCCAATGTCGCCTTCGCACACGCGAGCTTGGTGTCGTCTACCATGTGGAGTTCACGCTCAAGACCAGTGATAGCACCTTTCCACGCCGTCATCGGCGCGCATGTCTTGGCACCGATAGTCGCAACTTTCCACGTCTTACTTCCCACGACGCCGTCGTTGATGCTATGCAAATGCTCGGCTTCGAGCGCCACCATACTCTTCACGCCCTTTGCACACCCAATGACGCACTCGAGCGACGCAAGAGGGGCATTTTTCGTGTAATACTCATGCACGAGCTTGATTTTATTCGACTTGTCCGTGTGATAATTCGCATGCATCGCCACGGGGCGATGTCGTTCGCGTCGTAGCCGCGGCTCGTGACGCACAATTCTGAACATCACCTTGCTGTTTAAAAAGCAAAACGGATGCAATACGCGCACAGTGGCGCCGGATGTCATGTGGTCGTCGCGACTGGCAAACCATAGTTCCAAATTGTACCCACTCTGATCCCATAAGTCTTCAGTAGCCATGCGATGTGCCATGATTTTCATCAAACGCGCGCTCGCGCGCGTGGCGCCGACGTACCACATACCGCTATTCAACGCCGCCGCTCGAAACGATCCAGCGCGCTTACGCGCTGGCCCCATCGACGCGTCATCGATGGATTGCAGAAAACCGTTCGCCGAGTCGTTGTCAAAGCCGTCACTCATGCTCTCAATGTCGCTATCGCGGTACAAGTACGGGAATGGATTTTGTTGATAGGCGACATCCGTGTCAGTGAGGAGCACCGAGCATCCGACAGCGACGAATTCCTCAATCAACGCAAACTTTTTCGCGCTCACCTTGTGATTACCCTGCACATCATCAATTTTCAAGTAGTAGGGCACGCCGAGTGAGGTGAGCTTGATCGACAACGGCACGTCGAGGGCGATGACCATGAAGTTTGGAATGTTCAACGCCTTGAGCATGCGTAGAAATTCATCGAGGCCAGGCGCTTGGGAATTCGCCACAGCGGCGAGGACTTCACGATTCACCGCGACGCGACGCAGGACGTCGCATAAATCTGTCCTATTTTCGCAATTTTGTGGCCACACGGGGTCGCTGGGAGAAACGATGTAATCCAACGCGCGCGGGGAGCCCCAAACTTTGGCATCTACTGATTTCGGCTCGCACATGTTTTCTCGCGCGTCGTCTGGCGAGAATGCATCCGGACGCGCGCCGTCGATCGCGCGCACGGTAAATGGATCGAGCGGCGCAACTCGCCTCGGGTTTTCTCGCACTGGATTACGTGCGAGCACGTCGGAAGAATCACTAGCACCCACCGACGCGACATCCGCCATCGGCGTCGTCGACGTAATCGTTTCATCCTTTGCCCCGACGATAATCACGTCCCTGTCGTCCTCTTTGTCGTGCACACCCGCGTGCGCGCGAGCAAAAATAGCCCGCGCCTCTTCGTCTAAACTCGCGCGAATCCCATCGCTCATCTCGCGCTTCATCATTGGATTTGGGTTTCCATTTGGAAATTTCTCCGCGAGCGACGACCGGTGAAAATCAACGCGCAGCAACGCGGCGACGAGCCCGAGAAGCACCCCATGGGTAAGCGCCCGCATCGCCCGCCCGCGACGTCCGACTCCACTACCGCCCACACTCATGGTCTTCACGCCGTCTTCTATCGCTTCTTTTTGATTTCTCGGCTCAACGTTTCGCCGAGATCAATCGCCGCGTCCACGGCGTAGTCGCTAATCCTCAACACCGACTCCACCGCCCCACGCACGTTATCGTTTGGGATCTTACGCGTGTGAACAGATATAAAACCCGTGCGTTCGCCGACAGATAACGCCAGTGAAGTCACGCAGACGCTATAGATGGCTTGCGACAGGAGTTGAGCCATGCAAAATCAATCTATCCAAAACAACGAAATGTGCGCGCGTGTGTAATGCGCGTCGTCGCCTACGACGTCGGTTGCCTTGCGCGTCGATCGCGGACGAGCGTCAAGCGTCGCGTTCGCGCGCGCGATGGGCGTCGGTTGCGATGCGTCGCCGTAAAGCCGCGAGGCGCTTTCTGACGTCACAACGTGACGCAGTGCGCTCATGTTTGCGTACACAGTCACCGCCTCGTGCGCGTCGCTGACGGCGACGCACCGCTCTCGCGCGCGCACGATTGCTCGCGCGAATGGAGCTGAGCATTCTCGTCGCGCCGTGTTGGCGATGCCCGCGCTCGTGAGCGCGCTGGCGATCGTCCCAGCGAGCGACGCGATGTTCAACTCTGACCTGGACAAACCCATCGAAGACGGCCCGCGTGCGATTGCCGTCGCGCTTGCCGCGCAGGCGGCGTTGCAGGATATCGTGGCGCAGAACAATTTGTTCGCCACGACGTGCGAGGCGCCTGTTTTTGCGTGCGATTTGAGTCAGCTGAACGTGAAAACGTCAAGTCGGGTATCTGGGCCGCTGCGTCGGTCGTTGCCGACGTTTTCAGAGTTGTATGGCGTCGATCCGTACGCGAGTGGGGATATTTTACAGAACGTGAGCACCTTAGAAGCTATATTTAGTACGTACGAGTGATGCGATGTGATGTTTCGTGCGCCGCGCGTCGGGTGTGCTGGAATGTTTTTTTTTGATACGTCGCGCTAACCGCCGTGTTTTCATCGCGCTATGCGCGTAGAGAGTAACAACGCCCGCGTAAAGGTTGATTTTAAAGGTGGTCCAGAAATGATTGGATTGATTGATCGAGGGTTGACGGATTTATTCAACGAATTACCTGCCGATGCGTTTGCCGCGGGCAAGGCTGTGTTCGATGCGTGTGACTTGACAGTTGACGCCACGGCGGAAGCGGAGCTTGAGTGTCGTATTATTCGCGCCGTTGCTCAAAACAAGCGACCATCGGGTGGCCAATCATAACTTTGTGTGTTTGTGTACGTACTAGCATCGTTTACTTTTTGTATTAAATCTTTTGCGATTCAATTTTTAAACCGCAAAACAAAAACACGTTACGCCATCGTATAAGACGGTCTCGCGAGATTTATCACCGTCGTCTTCACCTTGCACATGAAGTTGATAGTGTTTGCTACGCCAGCACTGGCAATGCCGGATGACTTCACGCCCTGAAACGGGAAGTGATCGGGACCGCGCGACGGAGGGCCGTTGATTTGTACTGTGCCCGTTTCCATCGCGTCGCTCAAGCGAATAGCCCGGTCTATGTCTTTCGTGAACACGCACCCTTGAAGACCGAAACGCGACTTGTTTACGTATTCAAGTGCCTCGGCTTCGGTTTTCACACGCACCACGGGCAGCACCGGCCCGAATGGTTCTTCCCAGCAAATTTTCATGTCTTGCGTGACATTGTCAATCAACAACGGCCAAATCAAATTGTCCTTGCGTCTCCACTCTTGGCAAAGCTTGGCTCCCTTGTCTTTGGCGTCGAGGACGAGCGATTCTATGAAATCCGCCGAGCTCTTGGAGATGACTGCGGTGATTTTCGCGTTGTCTTCAGGCTGCCCCACCGTGAGCTCAGTAATTTTTTCATTCACCTTGGCGATTAACTCGTCAGCTATTTCATCAAACACCACGAGAAGCTTCACCGCCGTGCACCGTTGACCTGCGTATGAATACGCCCCAGCAATAATGCTCTTCGCCGCTAAATCGAGGTCCGCGTCAGGAAGCACCAAGCACGCATCTTTTCCTCCTAACTCTGTCTGAAGTGCAACCATTCCAGACTTTTGTGCGACGCGAATACCCGTCTCGCCCCCAGTGAAAGAAATCGCATCCACTCCCGGGTGCTGGGTGAGATAATCACCGATTTCACCGCCTCGTCCAGTCACTGCGTTGATGCACCCAGGCGGAAAGCCCGCCTTGAGGAAGCATTGAATCATATGCAGCGTCGCCGTGCACCCTTGCGTAGGCGGCTTCACTACGACGGTATTCCCCGCAATCAACGCCGGCGCAATCTTGCTCACGCACAAGTTGATCGGGTAATTAAAGGGCGGAATGCACAGCACCACGCCCACTGGAACTTTGCTCGACATGCACAACTTGTTGCGTTCGTGTCCCGGAAAAGAGTCCGACATCAAAAGTTTTCCTTCGCCCAAAATACGCACACCTTCCTCCGCCGTGTACTCAATCAAATCTGCCGACCGTACCACCTCCGTCACCGCATCTTTCTGCCCTTTCGCCACCTCCAGCACGAGCGCGTCCGCCATCGGTTGCGCGTGCTCACGCATCAAACGCGCCGCCTCGTGTAACTTGGCCGCGCGCGCGTGCAGCGGCGTCTGCGCCCAGCCACGCTGCGCCGCCCGCGCCGCCGCGAACACCCCATCCACCTCCGTCGTCGTACACGCCTGGAACGTACTCGCGCGAATATTCCCCTTGGATGGATTCAACGCATCGCACGTCGAGCCGCTCGCGCTCTCGCGCCACGCGCCACCGACGGCGAATTTAAACGTCCCGGCATCCGTCTTGAGGTCGGCGAAGAATGTAGACATGGCGCGACGCGATGATGCGAACAACCGCGCGGTGAGTGCACGCGTCGTCGTCGTCGTCGTCGTCGTCGCCGCCGTCGTCGTCGCCGTCGTCGTCGACCGTCGTCGACTGTCGCCGGCGCGGCGTCGCCAAGGGGCTTTGTGGGGGCTCGTGTGCTACACCCTATGCCCTAAATTGTGGATATTTTTAGGGGTTTGACCCACGCGCTGCACGACGCGTCGCTACGCGTCACTCGCCACTGCGCGCGAACGCGAGCGATGGCGCTGCGCATGCGCATGCCCGGACGCCGAGCGCGATGCAGTTCATCCCCGCCCTCGTTCCCGTCGCCGTCTATCGCCGGCGCGCGCGGCGCGAGGCGCGTGGCGTACGCGCTCGCGGTGCTCTTGCTCGTAACGATAATCTTGTGCGCGCGCGCGAGCGATGTGCGCGAGCGCGACGGTGGAGGATGGATGCCGTCGCGAGCGAATCTATCGCATGCGAAGAGTGGGGTCAAATGGCATTCGGCGCAGATGGTGCACGCGGTGCGACGCGGCGTCTTGGAGGTGTTCTCGTGGAGTGTATATAGGAGCGGCGCGGATGAGTACGGGGGGCTGACGTTTACGGCGACATGCGCCGAGGGCGATGGTAAGGGGACGTTTCCGGTGAATAGAGATAGATTTGAATCATTGGCACAGCTGTGCGACGCGATGGGGGAGCTGGAGGATGGGTTTAGGGTGTATACGGTCGGGTTATCGCCATTCGCGCAGTTGCGATACGCGCTTCTTTCTTGGGCGCCAACGTTTAACCGCGGCTACGATGTGGAGAGGCAGCTCGTGCGCTGGTTCGCGAATGGGCCGTTCAGCACGAGAAATCCTAAGCATGCGACGGCATTCTTCATGCCCGTCATGCCGTATTTGGATAGAGTTTCAGGATTTCCAGGAGACGGACGGAGAAATATGAGATATAGTTTTAACGCGTTTGTGCATTCACAAGAAGGGACAAGGCTATGGTCGAAGACAGCGTGTAAGCGGTTCACGACGGTTGTGCACGATTACGGCACGAGTATTGCCATGGACCAGCCTGAAGTGTTGAGGACTACGACGTTTATCTCGTCGAACGCGGAGACGATGGGGCGCAGCGACATTGCCGTTGAGATGGGAGAAGCGCTTGACGGTAATGGCCCTTACAGTCCGAAGAAGGATGTGAGTTCGGTGTGCTCTTCTTCGTTTTACTTACCGGCAAAGGCGATCGAGTACGATGTGTTCGGCCGGTATCCTCGCTTCCGTCGCACGACGCTTTTATCCTTCCAAGGCGGGATGTCGAGCGACGTGCGGCGGCGCGTTGCCGAGCTCGTGTCAAACGAGAGAGACCCGAGCATTGACGTGACTTTCGACGGTCATGTCGAGCCAAGCAGTTACATGCGAAATCTCGCGTCTTCCAAGTTTTGCCTGCACATGAAGGGAACCAGAGTCGTTAGCCCGAGACTCATCGAGAGCATCTGGTTTGGTTGCGTCCCAGTCATCCTCGCCGACTACTACGACTTACCGCTCTCGCATCTCCTCGACTGGACCAAATTCTCCATCATCATTCCAGAATCCGAGTTCCACACTCTATTGAACAGGACGCGATCAGCAAAGTGGGCCGTATTGTACGACAACCTGAGACGAGTGTCCCCGATGTTTCTCTATCACCGGCGTCCCGTCTTTGGCGACGCGCTCTACTCCACCGCCCTCGTCGTACGCGATCGCATCGAGGCTCGCTCGAGCGCGTGCGACGAAAATCCCTTTGTGTAAGCGCGCGTTCGTCATCTTCGCGCACCATTGCACGTCGCGCGCTATAACTTGTAACATGTAACATGTAACATTAACATGTATCAACATTTTGGCATTGCACAATGAGCGTTTTTTAAAGCGTTTTTGTCTCCCTCGTCGTGTCGTTCCATGTCGCCCACGCGTTTCAACCCCCCACGTCGCCGCGCGCGACGCATTCGAACGCGCGACGCGCATGGCGCCTCCACCCACCGCCGGCGTATCGCGCAAACCATCACTGTTTACCTGCGCGCTGCGCGCCGACGACGCGCACGTCGACACGTCGGTTCATATCCATGATGGTGCACCACAGTCATTGGAGGAATGCGCGCGTCGCGTCGCGCGGGATTTGCGCGTCAAGCTCCTCGACGCCGTGGTGCGCGGACGCACAACGCTGAAGCCAAGCGCGCCACCGTCGGCGCAGACGGCGACGTCGAGGGCGACGCGCGAGCGGGTTTGGGAGACGGTTCGCGCGCGTCGCGTCGGCTCGACGCTGGCGGAGGTTCGCGGCGACGAGGCTCGTGATTGCAATGATGGGTGTCATCGTGGAGATCGCGAAGGTGCGATTGCGCGAATGATGGCGGTGTGTAAATTTGTCATGTCTGTGTGTGCAGAGATTTTACAGCCGGCGCATGCGGATATTGAGTGTGAGGCGTCGGCGGAGGCGGAGCGGGCGATGGCGCCGCCGCTCGGGACGCACGTTATTCGGCGCGTTTCTTTGGTGGATGGTGATGACGCTACGCGAAGCGTGAACTTTGACGCTACGCGAAGCGTGTACTTCCAAGAACAAAGCTCGTTTAAATTCGAAACCATTCGTACGGCGGATCATTTCATTGATGGCGCTCATCAGTGCGTGTACGCGAGCTGTAAGGTGCAAACGTTGCCGCGGGTTTCGTCCTCCGGGGCTGTGATCACAATACATTTAGATGCGCCGCCGCCAATGACCATGCATGAATCGATGAAAGATGACGTCCGCGAAGGGTGTTTTGTAGAACTCCTCGGTGCCTCGGGCCATCCTGATTATTTGCGCCGCGTGAAGAATCAGGAAGGCGAAATCTATGAATTTAATCTTCCTTCGCTGCGCGTGAGCGGCTTGGCGCGAGGATACCCCATCGGTGAACTCGAAGGTGAGGTTCGAGTGACGTGCAAGTCGACTGAATTATTTACAAACATAAAGTTCCGACCGTTTGATGTTGAAACGTCGCCGGCGTTTCGTAACATTGTTTCTGGCACGATGTCATTTTCGAATGCCGACGTACAGCGCTTGATTCTTGGCACGTGGGATACGCGCGTCTTGTGTGGGCGAATCCCGCATAAAGATGCAAAAGTGGACGATATGAATGAAATATTATTCGATGCGCATGATTTTGACGTTGCGCCACTGACAACGGCGACGGGAGTGAAGAGTTTAAAGCACGCTATTTGTTCGCCGGCGTACATGTGCAATAAGCGATTGTGGCAAAGCATCGTCGAAGCGTTACGAGTGGCCGAGTTGAACGAGCCCGAACGTTCAATCGTAGACGAGTGGATCGGGCAAGCACCTTCTGCGGTGAAGGAGAAAGTTGATGAGAACATTCGCATGGGCTACGAAATGGCTGCGATTGTTGCAGACTCTCCGTCAGATGACGCTCCGCCGCCACTCCCACGCTTTTGGTTTCCAGCTTCAAAAACTGAAGAATGAGCAAATTCACATACGAATACAAATGTGTAATAAAAATGCTGTTTTCCTACACCTACACGTATCGCACAAGTCGAATAGCAAATCGACCCTCCTTCTTCGCCGCATTTATCTCCTTCACTTCTACTCGCCCTTTCCCACGGCAACTGATGACGTCATTTACGGACAATTCCACGTTTCCTTTGCTAACTTCTTTCCAGTTCACCTTGACGTCGCCACTGGTGATGAATGCGCCAAACTTTGACCGGGACATTCTGAAACCCGCGGATGCCACTGCGTCGAGTCTCGTTGACGCTTCAAATGTTTGAATTTCTTCCACTTTTGGCGCCGGCACCTTCAACTCCGACATATCAACCTCACTCGCCGTCACCTTAACCGTGCGCACTGACGTGAGCGCCTCCGATAAAAACTCACACATTTCCGGTGAACAGAGCACATCCGCGCCTCGCTCGCCTCGGAGCAAAATGTCCCCAACTTTACCTCTCACAATGCCCGTGCCTAAGATAGCCCCCAAGAAATCTCCATGCTTGGCCGGGTCAAACATGAAATTTCCCTCCACGCGCAGGACGCGCACGCTGGCCTGAATCGCCTCCATATCGATCGATTCGGCACGCGCGAAGATGGCGCGCTTGCGCTCGCAGCTCTCATAGCCACCGTATGCAATGACGCGGCACTCGTCCCCAATCGCCGCGCTCACCGCGCGTTCGATGGATGCCATAGTCCCGGGGTCTACGAACTCGCTCGCCTCTACGCCCCAACGATCGACGGCGCGCGCGGCGCGTTCAATCGCGCGCTTACACGCGTCGCGATGGTCAGCGTCGATGGTGCGCAAGACTTTATCCACATCCGTGGGCGCGGCACGCGTGCGCACGGCGCGGTTCACGCGTGGTTGACATCGAACGTAACGATATATCGCTATTTTCGGCGTCGCGGACGTGGACGCGAGCGACATCGCGTGTGATGACGCGCGTTAAGGTGTGAACTCGTGTATTAGCGGTGTGCCGCTTTTATTAAAATAATAACTTCTTCTATTTTGCGGTGTTCAAACGCACGACACAATCGTACACTTCGGCGCCTAGACGCAAGGCGTTAATTTCGCTCTTCACCATGGCGAGCGATAAAACATCGACGCCGGGTTTCATATATGAGGAGGCATTCCAGTTTGATTCGAGCGAACGTCCCATGCCGTCGAGGACGACGAGCCATTCGTCATCAGTGACATCCTTGGCACTCGAGACGTACTCACACAATTGATGCGAGACACGTGTTAAGTCAAGTAACGTAGAAGTTTGACCACTAGAAATGCAGGAGATGCGATTGTCCTCGATGAGGTCTCGTACAACTTTGTCGTTGGACGCGCACGCCGACACGAACGAGCGGAGCTCGGCGTACGTAATGTCATTCAAAGCCGCCGTCTCGTTCGCTACGAGCGCGACTTGCGTGACACCATTTATCGACGCCAGATACCGCGCTAAAAGTACCATCCCCATCGTATCTGCACCCGCGTTATCGCAGAAAATCAACACGCGTTTCCATGGCTTTGGCCCGCTCAGTCGCTCGGCGATGGCTTCAAAATCATCAAACTTCCACCCATGATCCGGGCGCATAACCTTTTCTTGCGCCTTGGCAAAAGTCGCAAACAATTGCGTGGCGTCTAAATTAAATCTCTTCGACTCGTCTTCCGGGAATTCGCATGCCTTTTGCTCTTCGTCACAAAACGCGACATTTTGCACCGCCGCCGCGGCGCCGGCGTCAAACAAGTTCCCCGCCAACGCTGCCTCAATCACTAACGCCAACTTTGCGCGCGCATCACCTGCGGTATCTATGGCACGGCACATCTCAGGGTACAACGCCAGGCATATCTCATTCTCGTTTGACTTTAATCCTAAAAACATATCTTCGAGCCCGTTTGCGCGCAGCAGCCGCTCCTTCTCCTCAACCATATCCATTAAAGTGTCCCCTTCACCACTCGTACTCGCCGCACCGCGCTCGCAATCCGTCGCGCGCGCTAAATATTCCTCGTACGCTCGCTCGAACGCTTCGTACTGTGTGATGTATGCGCTCGTGGCGTTAAGATGCGCGCGCGTGCGCTCGGCGTTGGCCCGATGACTCGGGAGCTGTCCGAGTAGTAGCACCACCCACGCCGCGCGAGCCTCACGTGACACCGCGCACGTGTCACACACACCTGGAGACACGTGTGAGTACGTCTTATCCCTCGCGAGTAAGGGCAAGGGTGCGGTGGTGGATGGTGAGCTCGGGACGGCGACGCCTCGGCGTCTTATCCGCGAGCCGCGCGTCGACGCGGGTGACCTCGCCTTGGGCGCGCTCTGCGGTGGCGCGGATGCCGTAATCGATGCTAGCATCTTTATATGTATGACGTGCGCGTTTGTGTCTTACGGTTACACGCGCGAGCGTGGCGAGTTGTACGGTCAAGTTGTCATTTTATTGCAAGGCGTTGACGACGGCGTTGACGATGAAGCGTTTGGCGATAATTGCTGCAATCGCCGCCGCGAGCGCCATAGCCGTGGTATCTAATTGTCGCTTGGTTTTCTTCAGTTCTTCAGCGCGCATGGCGACGCGTTCGGCGCGTTCGGCGCGTTCGGCATCAGATTCTACGTACTGAGCCGCAGGCCTATCGTCTGGCCACGGGATGAGCGGAACGACGCGCGGGTCTCGCTCCATTTCACGCAAAAACTCCTCACGCGTGAGTCCTTCGAGCGACAATCCCCGTGGACGCACATACGGTTCTTCTTCTACTCGTTCTTCTTCTTTGTTCTCCTCGTCGTCTTGCGGCGGCTCTTCAGCCGCGGAATTTGTTGTCGCCGCTCTATCGCCGGCGGAGTTCGTCTCGTCGCGCTCCACCGCATCCACCGTCGGCGCCGCCGCCGCCAACGACGCGGCATCCCCCGGCGTCGTACCTGACGTCGCCGCCGCCGCCATCGCACCCTCGGCTTCGCGAGCCATCACTTTCGCCGCCCGTTCCACCATCCGTCGATGCACGCTTTCGCTCACCGCCCGTCGTCTCTCGTTCCCGTGCGTAAACGTCACCCCACCCTGTGCCGTGCTCGCCACTGCCAACTCCCGTCGCACGTCGTCGCTCCAATCTAACGACCCCACCGCACCTTCCGCGGGCGTCGGAAAGAACGCGCGTATCGCCGTCAACGCCGTGCGCACCGACCACGACGGTTGCCACTGCTTTGGGTGGTGCGGCGTAATGCTCAAACAAATCTTCGTCCCAGTCTCAAATCTCCCATTCGCCGTGAGCACTACGAACGATGGTGGCTTGAACGGATACTCAGGAGGCATGATGATGCGTCCGTGGTAGATTCCTCCCTCGAACGGCGTCCCGGGCGGGCCGAGAAGGGCGAAATGCCACTCGAAAATGTCATCCTCTAAAGCCTCGGCTATGAATGGTTCGTCGTCGTTCGCGCCGTCGGCGAGCTCGCGCATCTCGCGCAGGATGCGCCGCACGGAGGGCGACGATGGGTTATATCCGGGCGTCGTTGTCGTCGTCGTCGCCGCCGTCGTCGCGTCGTCGTCGGCGCCACCGGGCGTGGACATGGCGTCACTGTGTGACGCGCGCAGGCATGGTGGATGTGCCTCCTCCTCCGCCAGATGACGACACCCGGCGCGATCGCCGCGCCGCGCCCGCGACGCCTTTTGCCGTGGGCGACATCGTGCGCGGCGTCGTGCGCACCGTGCAGCCGTTCGGGGTGTTCGTTCGCATCGACGGTTGCACGAAAGATGCTCTCGTGCACAAGGATGTCGCGCACGTGGATGTAAAGTTTGCGAAAGACGACGACCCGGACGCGGTGAAGCATAGTTTGGAGTATTTCTTCCCCGCGGGACACGTGGTGTATGGGAAGGTGACGTCAATCAGGGGCGACGGGAAGGTTTCGTTGGATGCGGCGGCGGCGTGTCAAGAGACGGGGAAGGATTTAGATCCCACGGGTGCGCGGAATGCACGCAAGCGAGACCGCGGTGGTGCGGGTGACGGCGAGGATGGTCGACCGAGGTTCGGTGGTGGCGGTGGTGGCGGTGGCGGTGGTGGTGGTGGTGGCGGCGGCGCGCCTGAGGTTGGACGAGTGTACAAGGCGACGGTGCGCGTGGTGAAACCCATCGGCGCGTTCGTGGATATCGATGGATTTCGCCGCGGCGGGTTAGTGCATAGATCTCAAATATCGCAATACTTGGATGTTCCGCGCGATACGGATGACGACGCAAAGATTGCGATTATTTCTGGTGTTTTGGGTATCGGCGACCCGGCGTACGTCAAGGTGATGGATGTGGAAAGGTCTGAAAACGGCCGGGACGTTCGCGTGAGCTTATCGATGAAGTACGTCGATCAAGGCACGGGCGAGGACATGGACCCGAATAATTTAAATTACGATCCACCGTTTCGCGGCGGTGGTGGTGGACGCGGAGGCGATCGATACGCGCCGGTTGGGGCAAACGCGGCGGATACGGTAAAAGCCGGCGCTATTCGCTGGGGCCATCACGCGGGTGATGTCAAGCAATACGGCTCGGGTGGCCAGCAGTATGATTTAGTACTTGATGATGATGTGGTCGAAGAGGAAGCGCCGCCCCCGGGTATGATGTTTGGTAGCGGTGAATTTGTCACGCGCCTGCGAGCCGCTGGCGGTTCGCCGACGCGCGTGCGCGATGGTAAAGACGAACGTGACCGCGAACGTAAGCGCCAGAAAAAGGAGAAGAAGGAGAAGAAGGAAAAAAAGAGCAAAAGGCACAAAAAATCGTCTTCACATAAGCGCAGCAGGCGTGATTACTCGAGCGATTCAAGTTCTTACAGTCGTAGTCGATGACGAAATAGAAAATGAAATAGAAAATGATGATAAAGCGGCATCTGATGCAGCTAAAAGCTAGTTTGCACCGGCTATGGCCCACTTCGTTAATAATCACTCAAGCATAACCACTCGCGTCGCTCGCAACACAATTCCAGCTCTGCTTTTACAGCTCTGATTTTTTGGCCTTGGAAGATTTTTTCTTCAACTTTCTCTTCTTTGCCTTGCCTCGTGCCTCCGTGGCGTTGCCCGCCGATTCGTCATCCGCGGGCCCGTCAGCGGGTGGTTCTTCGACAACCTCTACCTCTTCTTTCGGCGCAAAGTCTACATCGTCTCCGCACACTTTGACTGTGTCCCTGCACAAGAAGCGCTCTACATTCGTTGAGTTCACGCTCTCGTCATAAATTCCACTCTTCAAATCATCCTCCGCCTCTTCGATGACTCTATTGCAGTACTCCACAATCTCAGACTTCATTTGTCCGAGGCGTAATTTGCCTTTCATCTTCACCTTGGTCCTCTCGAGCTCGCTTCGAGGAAGGAACCACCCAGCGTCTTCGTCGAGTACTCGATACTTCTTCACGTCTCCATCGCACACGCCTTCGAGCAACTCGATGAATCGCAGTTCGGAAACCTTGTACGATATCTTTTTACCGTATCGCTGACCCTTGCTATCGAGTCGCCCTCGCATGTCGACAACTTTGCCCTCAGTCGCGTTGGCTTCGTTGCGCAGCGTCTTTGATAGCTCGCGACCGACGGCTCTGCAGGCGGAGCACTTGTGATCGATCGCGAACGCAGAGGGAATCACGCACGCGATGAGACATAGGGTGACCATGACGCGCGACGCGCGGCCGAGCCGACGCATTGTCAGCGTCGTCGAGTGAGGTGGTGCGGCAGCTTGTGTGCGTTTGGTGACACCACTTCTTTGCAAGGATCGAGCGGTGTGCCGTATTACAGCGTATCTAGTGTTTTGCTAATGCTAGCTAAGTTCCCACACGACACACGACTACTTTAATGCTAAATATTTAACACCGGTCTCTCCTTTGAGAGATTTACTTTTGGTTTACAGCCGTTTTACGACGGCGCGTGCGTCGCCGCGCGACTGCGTTTTGAGCGCTTGTCTATCGCGGAATGCGCGTTGTAGCTTGAGAACAATCAAAAGCGTACTGACAGATAACGGCGCGCCATCTATGCCTGTAATGGGCTCGAATTCTGTTTCGTCGATGTCTCGATTCACAGAACACACCAACTTGGGCTTTGCATCCGGATGATGATCTGTAGCCATCTCGGCGTCGGCGGCGCGAGCGGCGCGTCTTCGAGCTCTGAGTTTGATTTTTGAGAGTGCGCGCTTTTTCGCTTTGCCTCGCTCGGATTCGAGCTCTTTCCGCACTTCGAGGGGAAGATAATTGAAATCAACCCCCATGGCTCGTGCGCTGAGAGCCTGAAGAACGTCAACGTAGTGCACAAACTTTGCACTACCCTCGTGCACGTGTAGCGACTTCATAAATTGCAAGAGCGCCAAATCCGTCGTGCGTTTGCCCTTGAGACCGAGAGGCGGCGGTACGAGGCACACGATGTTGTGAACATCAGACGTCTGCACGAAGCCGGTGAGTTCGGGATCGAACAGTTTCCATATTCTACGGAAATCCTTCACATCGCTTGGCGATACGATTTGCGACTTTGCTTCCCGCTGACTCATGGAGTAGTTGTCGAGTACGACTGCGATGAGCAAGTTGAGCACGACAAAGGAAGAAAACGCAACGAAAGAAACAAAGTACAACGACGCACCGTACGTACCGCAGCACGTACCAATTGCGCAATGTTGCGATGAATCGCAATTCTCCATATTCATAGTGTCGTACATGATTTCCTGCCACCCTTCACCAGTCAAAACACGCAAGAGCGTTAGCAACGCGCCGCCAAAATCTTTGAAGTTTGCGTGCCGGCTCAACGCCTCACCGTACGCAATTCGGCCAAATACTTGAACGCCGAGAATGGCATACGTGAAGAATAGCAATGATAGTAATAGTGCAATATTACCCAATGCCGGTATCGTCATGACCAAAGTTTGGAAGAGTGTATTGAGAGCTTTCCACTTTTTCACCATTCTGAAAACTCTGCAAATGCGCATGGCGCGGAACGCGCTCGATCCGCCACCCGTTCCGAGAATCGATCCAATGATTGAGGAAACAACGATGAGAAAATCGAAAACGTTCCAACCGGAACTGAAGTATCTCTTTGGATAGTACGCTGCAATCTTTAGCATCGCCTCTGTGGTGAAAATTCCGGTAAAGATGAAGTTGATAATCGTGAGCGCTTGCGTTTTCGTAGACGAGTCGGTGTGCGACTCAGTCATGAGCATGACGGCGTTGAGCACGATTGATCCCATAATAAAGTAATCAAATTTGATATCCTCAATAAACTTCATCAGTGTTTTACGCCATCGTTCTTCTGGAGGTTGGGCGAAGAAAGATGTGTTCGCGGTGAACTGTTTGTTACGTTGCGCATTCACCCAACGCGACTGCGATTCGCTCATCATCGTCCGCGACATGGTCGACGTTGAAATCTTCAAAAAGTTATCGATAACGATACCGATGCACATGTTGAGTAAGAAGAAATTCGACAACACCATGAACGTGACGAAATACCACGTAGCTACGGGGTTTGCTTCACGCCTCATAGCTACGTCCGTCCCCACCGCATCCTCGCCGTTGTACATGACCACTGTCCAGCCTTCGCCCGTTGTCACTTCAAACAAAGTAAGCATGGCGCGCGGAAAACTATTGAAGTTACTATCAGAACTGATCCATTCGCGAGCGGTGACTGCTGTGGACGTATATGAGCCCGTACACGCCACCTCAGTTGAGATTGTACTATCATTGCAAGTGCCAGTGAGAACATCCCAAACTCTGGTTGCACTCACGCTCGTCGTCGAATCCACACACGCAGCCTTTGTGGTAATCGTCGGATCCGAGCAGGATACAAATTTACCCATAAAGAGCGACATCCCAGCAATCGCAAAAATTAGCCAAACAATCGCAGATAACAAAAGTACGTAGCCGAGACCAGGTAATGAGGAAATGAGAGCGTTTACGACGACTTTGAGACCTTTGACTCGCCCGAGTAATCGAAGCGGCCTTAAAACTCTCAAAGTTCGCAGTGCACGAACCCATCCGACGTCGATTGCAGCTTGAATACCGAGTCCAATCAAACTGATGAGTACGATGACACCGTCGAGGATGTTCCACGGATTCTTCAGATAACAATGGGCGTCACGATTATACACGCCCAGAGCGATCCACTTCATCAACATTTCAAGCGTGAACACAGCCGTAAAAATGTAATCCATGATGTCCATATTTCGAGCAAAACTTGCGCGTTCCATATTTTCAGGCGTCTCAAACACCATAATTAAGCTTGAGCATATTATGCACATGAGAACGACCCATTCAAAACGTTTGTCATCCGCGATTCTAAAGCAGATTTTACGGAGACGATTCGATGGCTTGAAAAAGTACAGGCTGTTACTTTGAAAGCTTGTCAACTTCATGGGACTGATGGACCCGCGTTTCTTTTTACGATTCGCAAACAGATTGATTGAAACATCATCTTTGTCGTTCTCAAGCTCCAAAAGCTTTCTCGCTCTTTCCATTCTCATCTCTTCTTGCTTGGCGACATCTTTACGTCTCTCTTGCAGCAGGAGCCTGTGCGCCAAAGCCGCAAATTTCTCTTGTGACGATGTGAGTGGAGAATCTTCGCTGTGCGACACATCACTTTCTCTTTGTGAACCTCGCGATCGAGGCAAAAGGTATCCGAGTGCCCCAAAAATAGACTTTCCTTTTGCGCTCTTCGCAGCTTCCATGTCATGGATGATACTCTCTTTTCGGTCGTCAAAATTACTCAGCAAGATTGCAATAAGAGAATTGAGCACAATGAAGTCTCCAAGCACCAGTGTTACGATAAAATAAATCACAGACACACTCCCTGAGGTGTACATGGTATCATATAGTACCAGCGGCCAGTCCTCATGTGTGATAATTTGCAACACGGTGAGCAACGCGTTGTTAAACGTATCAAAGTTTGACCGCGGCTTCGGATCTATTTTGCAGTATTTGCCGCCAAATACTTGCATGCCAACTAAAGCAAATATCAAGCAAAAAAGACAGAGAATGACTACGAAACTAGTCAAGTCAAGCATGGTCTTCCACATTGTTCTGAGCGTTGACTGAAGTTGAGTCCAAGATCGTACCACCTTCAATAGCCTGAAAACTCGGAATGCGCGAAGCATGGTGAAGTTCGATTTACCAACGCCAGACAATCCCATCTCTACAGCGGAGACGATCACTATCAAAGCATCGAATTGGTTGAACTTGTCAACGATGTACTCTTTGAAACCAAAGCCAATAAGTTTGAGTACCATCTCCAACATGAAAACAATAGTGAAGGAAAAGTTCACCAACTCTAAATCATCTGCATACGACTCCGACATCCCCTCATACTCCATGGCTAGGGCGAAGGTGTTCGCTAGAATACTCGCATTTATGATGTAGAAGAACAACTCGCTTTCAATAAGAGCTCGTACTCGCGGTTGAATAGTTTCCTTCCAACCAAACCAAGTTTTCACTTGGCCCATAAACCACTTGCGTATCACTTGAGACCAGTTTTGTACAATTTGAGGTGCAAAACTGGAAAGTTTAGAAATTCTCGTAACCGCTTCATCAGACGCATTACTGAATGAACGCTGTAATCCTAAAAACGGGCTCATGATCGACATCCCCGTGGATGCAGACTGCAGCTCGGTCATTATATTTGAATCATAAACCATCGTAATAATCGCCAGCGCCAAGTTGAGAATCACGAAAGCTCCCAAGAAGAGCACAGGAAGAAACCAAATGACCGAAGCTGGCGATACGGAGTCTATCAAGTCATACATGATTGGGACCCATGTCTCTAGTGTAATCGTTTGAAAAATAACCAACCACGACCACCAAACGTTATCAAAACTCGTATATCCATAGTTGCTATTCTTGTAGACCAGGCACGCTTGATCACCACTACACTTCCACGAAGCCATTGACGAAGTCCCACACGCTTGATCTTCGTTTTCACGTAACAATATGGCATCAACACCTGACTCATGAGCCACGCAGTTCACGTATGGCTGTGCGCTGTAATTGTCGCACGACGTCGCCGGCGGCAACAAAGTGTAGCACCTGTTGGCTAACTTACCACTAAACATTTGCACACCCATGATTCCCATGATGCAAAAGAACAGAACAAAGAACACGACAACATTTCCGAGCATCGGCAAGGAGGTCAACATGGTCGTGACCAGCAGGCGAAGCGATGGGAACATGGAAATTGTTCTCAAAGGCCGTAAAATTCTAGCGAGTCTCAGAGTGGATAAATTTGAGTCACCAACTCCAGGAAGCTGAGTTAAAATGGAGAAAATCACGATGACAAAGTCCATCGCGTTCCAACTATCTCTCAAGTACGGTTTGACTTTTTTCGAGGAGGAGACGTGCTTTCCAACGAAACCCAAGGCAATCATTTTAGTGAGCGCTTCAGTAGCGAAAAGCACTGTGAATACAAGCTCACTGTTTTCCATCGCTTGATTACGTGCACCAATGCTGGAATGCGCACCACATCCTCGATCCGCGAGCTTTTCGGGTTCGCTCAAACACAGGAGTACGGTGTTCGCGGCAATCAATCCCAAAATGAAGAAATCAAATTTGGGATGTTCGACGATCCGTATGCACAGCTTGCGAACTGGGTGGTCCACGGTGAAACACTTAAAGGTCCTACCCCCGTAAACCCGCCCGCTTGCTGTCTCGAAGAACTCATCTTCATCTTCATCCCCACTTTCAATCTCAGACTGATGAATCGCTGCAAACGTTCTCGCCGCGGCTACAGCGTTACGCGCGTGTTTCCCACTCTTCGTGTGCTCTCCGAGTCGAGCGTACATCCCAAGCGACGAATCCACGACGAGTTGTGAATCCATACACGACATTTTACTGTCTCCATCACCGTCACTCGACGTTTCGCTACGCCCCGCGCCAGAGCCCTCGTCCATCGACCTTTGATTCCCGTACCACAACTCTTCCTCCGTTTCCTCCTCCCCGCCATCATCGCTCTCACTCTCGACGTTCGCACGCGACATCAACTTCCTCAACGCTCGCACGCGCTTTGTGAGACTTTCACGCACCCGTTTCGCGCGCGATATCGCCGATGACGACGCATCGTCGCTCTCCCCGCGGCTCGCGAACCTCGCGATCGCGTGGTCGGCGGGAGCGCCCCGCGCGTCGTCATCCGCCGACATCGCGCGCGTTTCACGCACGGACGACGCTGCACCGGCAGCGAGGACGGTGGCGACGACGAGGGTCGTCCGCGGCGCGGCGCGCGCGTCCCCAGCGATGCGTTGGTCGGCGTCTGACGCGCGCGACGCGCCGACGAAGCGTTGCGCAACGACACCGGTAACACGTGGAATGCGTCCACCATACACGGCGCGTGAATTCCGCGCGAATGCGCGCGCGCGCCCGCATTCGTCGACGCGTGCAGATCGCGCGTTCGTTAGAACGCATTCGTTAGGGCGAGTTCCGTCGCGCGTGAGGTGACTGCGGCGTCGTCGGCGACGAGGCGTGCGTGAGCAACGTGGCATTCGCATTCGGGGCTGACTGCATTTGCATTTTTTTGAGTTTTCGGATGCGCGAAGACGGGGAGGACGTGCGCACGCCGCACGGCGGGCGGAAGTTGGAAGAAGCGTACTTTTCTACCGGTGCGAATGCGTTTTTGGAGCTCGAGCTCGCGAAGGAGGTAGGCGCGCACGGTATGGTTGAGCTCGGGCGGTTACGTCGAAGAACGGCGAGAGCGCTGTCGTTTGGTTTGAAGACGCGGAGATCGTCGTCGCTGTCTTCGTCTTCTTCTTCGTCGTCGTCGATGTGGGGTGCGAGGACATCGTTTATGCCGTCGACGTCGTCATCGGCAGCGGGAAGCGAGGTTGTGTTGGTGAAATGGGATCCGTCCAATCCGTACGCGCCGACGTACGAAGAGTTGAGTAAGGCTTTTTGGCGCGCGCATGATCCAAGGCTAGACCCTCCTATTCAAGGCATGAATGCATCGATGATATATGTCACTACAGATGCGCAGTGTGAGACGGCGCAGCGCATATTGAGTGAGAAAATTGAAGAATTGGGCGAAGGCGTGCTGACGTGCATTGAATCCGCGGTGGAGTTCGTGTTTGAACCGGCGCCTCAGTCAAAACAGAAAGTGCTCGAGAGACGCGCGTCGGAAGATGGATCTTCACCGGAACATCACAGATCAGGACCAATGGGAACGATTATTGGTACAATCAACCATACGTTTCATTTTGCCGTCGACTGGACAAAAATTCTCGCAGTGGATTCGACGGTTTGGGCGCTCAAGAAATTTTCAGGCAAGGCGTCGTCAGTGGCTTAACTTACTGTAGATTTGTTTCTAAACGTTTGTATTATATTTACGGCACTGCCTCGAGTGCTCTAAACACTCCTAAACAGCTAACGCTCGAACTTGTTCGAGTTTCTTCAAGATTTCGCTCGGCGTGCGATCCATGTCCTCTGCGATGCGGCGTTGCACCTCGGCGCTCAACGCGCCAAATTGCTCGCACAAATCGCCATCAATCACATTCTTCACCGGAGCGTAGTACGATCTAAATGACATGTGATCCCGTCCCACGAGAGAAGGCGCTTCTTGTCGCATGTGCATCTCTAAGTGAGTGAAGAACTCGATTTCAGACTTTGTGCTGAACGGCACCAGCGCGCCAATGCCACCCATCAAAGTGCCGTAGAGCACAAGTTCCGTACCACCCGGCTGAAGCGCACTCTTCGTGAGCGCGCACACGGTTTCGCCCACGTAAAACTGCGCCGGTGTCTCCGATTTATTAGGTGCACCATTCAATAAACCATCAGCGTGAACGTTCTTTCCTCCCGTTGGGTCATCGTCCATTTCCTCGCTCACATCCTTTGGCAAACGGTTGATGAAAATGTTACCAAACTTGTCAGCGCCCGCGAGAGTGTCGTAGTCTAATGGTAACGTTGCCGTCATGTATCGTGGTCGCACATCATCTGCAAAAACGTAAATGCTCCCCTCATCAGCCTTGTACTTGACAAAGTGAATCGACTCTTGTACGTCGCCGACGTAAATTCTATCTCCCGCCGCGTGAATGGTTGAGATGAAGTTCGGGAAGTTTCTATTCTCCACTTTGCGCAACATCTTCTTCTTACCAAAGTCATAAATTCGGAGTGCATTGTTGACACCCGCGAGCAAGTGACCCTTGAAACCGCACAACGCGCCAACAGGTCCATCGGTTGGCGTGGAGTGCACCAAGGTGAGCGTCGTACCATCCGTGCCGTATCTGTACAAGTGAATAAAACCACCTTCGCAATCACGCGGGGCAAAGGTAAGACTGATGGCAGTACCGACCGCTAATAACAACTCATTTGGTCCAGACATGTACACGTGGCACAAGCTGAGTGCAGCTTCATTCTTTGCGAGTTCAAGCGTAAACGTTGATTTTGCGTCCTTCGGATTGACGATGCGTACACACGATGCCCAAGTCCCTGGAGAGCTCTTCGGCGCGCCGAACTGCTCCACTGGCGTCAATTTTGGGGCGTCTTCATCATCATCGTCGTCAGCGGGTGATACTTCATCCGCAGGGATAGCCTCGGGACCTTCTCGCTCGCTCACCGGAATGGTGCATTGGTCGCTTTCAATCAACGCAATCATGCGTGTGTCGGGATTGGCACTCATCGCACGCGGCGTGTAACGCAGCTTAATTGAAGTTTGGTTGAAATTTTCACCCAAACGCTCGACGCTCGCGATGCGGAGAGTCTGGTTCGAAATCGCAACCACACCTTCTGGGCACTGTTCGCTGCTAAAGGAGCACATCTCTTCAATCGGAACGTAAGAAATCGGTGCCAACACGAATGTTCCCTTCTCAGAATAACCCAGCCAGGGCCTGGAAGACAGGGCCACCATTGCAGGCGAACCGCGAATCATAGTGCGCACTAACTTGGGCGCCCGAGCACCCAAGAAACGCATACGGGTATCGCTTAATTGACCAGACACTTGATCAATGGTGCAACGCATCAGAACTCCATTCGCCATGCCCACGTTCAATAGTAAGCTTCCTTGAGAAGACTCCGTAGACGCCGTTGGAAGCACTAGCAAACTCGTCGGCGCCGCTCCCTTGAGTGCTTGCACGGCTAACGTTTGCAAGCAGTCGTCGGGATTGAGGCTCATGATTCGTACATTTCCGTCAAAGGAACCCATCGCGAGGAACCTATTTCTCAACGCCCCTTCCGGAACCGGGCCAATATCCAAGCACGCAATATCACCATTCGTTTCAAGCTTTTCGACTTCAATTAACTGTCCAGTCGCATCGAGTTCGAAATAAATTACTTCACCACCAGTGAGAGCGATGACGACTTGCTTGTTGTTGCACGTGCACTTGGAGATTTGCTTGCGCCCAGGCGTGCGCCACTCATTTACGCGTTTGTCTGCCTTGATGTGACGCAAACCGCTTGGATGAACTTGCAACAACGAATCATCACCCATCAAGCACACTTGAAGCGTGGGTGATGTACCTAAAAGTCCGCTGTCGCTCACCTCCGCAACGGTGTCACCAATCGACAACACCAACGTCGCATTCAAGAAGGACACCACAATGTAAGAGTCGTACTCTTGAGACGAATTGGTTTTGACCGTGAAAATTGCGTTCGGTTGTCCAGGAAGGGCGCTCATGGCCAGTTCACTCATGCCAATGCCTTGACGCAAGATTCGCATCGTACTGCGTGCGCCAGTGCCGCACAGAGTGTACAGCTGAGGCGTCTCTTCATCAGTCAGATTGTGAGCCTGCATGTCTAAAACAGGGCACAAACTGTCTATGTTGTCGATTGGGTACAAGTTCGTCAACGGTCGCGGGTCAAAGAATACGGGTTGGTAGCCCTCTTCCGTTTCCATGAGTCCTGCAGACGTGCTCTCGACAGCATCGTCGTCCCCAATACCGGCAAATTGGTAAAGCGCGTGGTTACCAAACTCGCTCGCTGCAAACAAGAAACCCGTTTTCAAAACGCACATACTGATGCACGTGGGAATTGTGTCAAAGTACTTGACCTTGATTTCGTTCACCTTTTCTCCAGAGTAGTCAACCGTGAGTTTGTAAATATCCCCATATTCGCTTTGCGCCAAGAAGAAGAATGTATTCTTTGATCTATGGCTCGCCGAAGACACGATGAGTACCCCGCGATCGGCGCTCAACGATGTTCGACGCGGAATCACTGCGCGAACCTCGTCGTGATTTTGATGTTTGTAAATCACAAAGTTTTCACAACACACCAAGACGCCGCCTGGCCCATCGCTCCCACCGGGCACGGGAATCAAATGGTTCGCTCCGTTGTCGATCGGTTCACTCCACTTGCGAACGACGTGGTTCAAACCCAAATCAAGTTCGTAATACGTCAAGTGTTTTTGAGCTTCTGCCACGGCTTCACCGCTCGGGTCGATATCGGCGTCGCCGTAGTCCAATTCAATGGCGGCAAAAATCGGATTGTCCAAACCGCAATCCAATCCGCACATGTGAAAAACAATCGTCTGCGACTTATTGGCCTCTAACGGCGAAGAAATCGTCAGATTCGCCTTGTTGTCTCTGTTCAGCACGTACACCAACTTGCTCTTTTCAATGGCCCCGATGCAAATTGCTCTGCCCTTTGGGTCGGCGCACAAAAACTGCCCAGGCACCACCCGACGACACCCACTCTTCCCGAACGTCTCTTGGTGCACTTTAACAAACGATGCCTTATCCTTGTCATACTGCACTATAACGACTCGCCCACTGTCGCTCCCGATGACAATGTAATCGCGATTCGCGCCCGTCAATCGAAACGCGGCGATCGAGCGCACGATCCCAAACGCCTCCATCGAGCATATCGTCTGAACCTTCCCCGTATCATCCGGCCTGAGTAACTCCAACGTCTTATTCCTCGCCACCACGATCTCCTGCGCCTTCGGTGCGCTGAAGTTCCCGTACACCGCGGCGTTAATCCCCGCAGACTTTTGCAGCGACAGATTGTACAAGTGCACCATCGCTCCGCGCCCTCACGTGCGTCGCCTCGCGTGCGTACACGCGCTGTCGCCGCGTTCGTGCGTCGGCGCGATGCGTACGCGCGTGCTCCACTCGCGTTCTCTCGACGGCGGTGCGCGCGAGATGTCTCGCGAGGCGGCGAATGCGGCGCCGCGCCTGAGGGTTAGTCACTCCAAGGACACGCGCAGCCGTCATTCGCCGCCTCGCGAGACCGCGCGATGCGTCAACGCGCGGCGACGACGGCGGTGAACGCCGTGCGAGCGTGCGCGTCGCGCGCCTCGCGCGCGGGATTTGCGACGACGGCGTCGAGCGCGGTGGTGGAGGCGCCGCGTGTGCGCGCACACGATGCGGTGTCGAGCATGCGTTGGGATTCATGGCGCTTGGGCGCGGCGTTCGGGGAACGTAGCGAGAGCGCGCGCGCGCGAGAGGTGTATTCGTGCGCGAGGGCGTATTCAAGTTTAGCCGGTGGGTGGAAAATCAAGCGGGCGACGCCGTATGGTATGGGAGACTCGCTGTTGCAACGCGCAGAGAGTAAAGCCAAAGCGGCAAGAGAGGCGCCAGAGAATAACGCCGCGGCGATGTCGAACGGACTTCGGTCGGAGAACGACGATCGAGTTGATGGAAATGGTGATTCTTCGCACGCGGCGACGAATGCGTATGATTTTATGTTGCCTGTGAGGGCATATTACGTCGGGAGTACCATCGACGTTAAGGCTGTGGCGAAGCAAATGCCGGCGTATCCCAAAGAGTTTAATCGCGATGGTGTCATCATTCGCATGTCGCCGCAGAAGCTTGCGGAATTACCTAGTTTTGACGACAATGCGCCGATCCCACCTGAGATGCTCAGTCGATATTTCGTGGTATTCAAGTTTGGTTCGGTGGTATTTTACAACATGGGACAGAAGGAGCGCGAGGAGTGTTTGAAGCTTGCGAGGTCGTTTACGTCGACGCCGTTGCCGGTGCCGATGACCGATGATTACAGAGTCGTCGTGCGACCGACTCTGGAGGATTGGGCGAAATTGGAAAGCGATCACATCGTGCTGAAACGTATGGATATTAACAACATTTCTGTCATTTCCTCCGTCTTGGCGCAAACAGTGGCGTTGGAGCACTACGAACAAAAAGTGGACGGAATGGTGGAGATTTTCAGTAAATTAAATAAAAGCACCGAGTTAACCGGGGACTTGAACATCAGCAAGAAAAGGCTTTTCTCGCTCGTTGCGGAAAACAACAACACGCTGACTGAATTGATTACCAAACTCGGGTTGTTGGGGCGTTCCGACACCGCTTGGCAATACGCGCAGTACAACATTGTTTGGGAAGGTTTGCGACAAGATTTCGAACTTGAAGACCGATTCCAAGATTTAGATTACAAGCTCAATCTGATTCAAACTCAAGTGAAGTTTTACTTGGAAATTCTTCAAAACCGCAAAAGCGACGCGTTGGAATGGATTATTATCGTACTCATTTCGCTCGAGATTTGCGTTTCGCTCTACGATATGAGCGATAAGATATCTCTTCCTTGGATGTAGGCAGCTTTATAACATTCGTTTGTAACATTTATACCACCACGCTGTATGTATGCACTTCTAATACTGGCGATTGAGAAATTCTTCGAGCTCTTTGTCCGCGGCGTCCGTGGTATTCGCCTTTGCTTGCTCCTCATCCGTTGACTTTTTCTTCACCAAACGCGAACGGAACATCACGGGCTTACCCGTCTTTTTATGTGCCGGCGCACGCGCGCGCTCGAGTGCGCGCTGGAAACGTACTTCATGCTCCCGCTTTTGTTGTCGCATCTTTTCCTCTCGCGCCAAGCGACGACGCTCCTTTTCTTTCTGTTTTTCTAAATCCGCGACGACTTCGGCTGGGAGTGCGTCGATTGCGGTGAAATATTCTTCCATCTTGGATTCAATGTTTGTAAGCATTTGTAAGACGCTTATACTCGGGTCATGCGCGAATCCACATTCGAGATATACTTCAGTGACGCGTTTTGTGAGTTCTGTGAGCTCCTTTTCGATGGTATTGTCGTCACCCTCATTGCCGCTCTGCAACTGCCGCATCAATCGTTCGCCTTTACGTTCCTCGGCGTCTATGGCTTGTTGCAGCTGCGCAATTTGCCCCCTCAGCGTCGATGTTTCGGCATCCATCTGTTCTTTTGTGCTCACATGCTTCGCTTTGACACTCTGCAGCGTTTCCTCTGCTCCACGCACGCTCTGGATGAGGAATAAATTTTGCTCCTCCAATTGCGTAAACACTCGCAGGAGCTGCTCGGGCTCGGTAAAATACATGGGTACGCTCGACCCATCATCGTCGTCATCGATGTCATGTAAAGCTTCTGGATGTTCTTCAAGCCACTCTGCAGGTGTCAACGAATCTAAAAATTTCTTGTACTCGTAGCATTCCTGCAATTTCTCTTCCTTTCGGTTTAATTCTTGCGATGCGCTCGCGATGTCGGCCTGCAACCGCTTCATCTCCTTGACCTTTTCGTGCTTTGCCCTCGCCTCACGCTCCGCCGCATTCACCGCCTCGCGCACTTTTGCATCGTTGTCTTTCAAAAACTCATCGAACCGCGCGTGGTCTTCCGCAAGCATAAGCTCGCTCTTCCGCAACGCCTCCTCGCGTTGCGCCGTCGCGCGCTCCAACTTCTGAATTTCTTCAACCTTTGTGTCAATATCCATCTGCACCAAGAAAATTTCGCGCTTTCGCGCGACAAACGCGCGAACAGACTCGCGCCCGTCGCTTCGAATGGCCACACCGTTGCCCGCGACGCGCGCGCGCGCCACAGCCATGGTTTGGCACGATACACCGGAGGACGTTTCGCATTCCTCTATGCGCGCGCGCGGGGCAATGGCCGAGACGTGCGCGCGCGCCATCGCGCGCGGCGTGCGAAATTACGTCGATGCGAGAAGCGCGGACGCGTGCGCCCGCGCGGCGCCGTGTGCGGTCGGCACCGACGCGCGGCGTTCGTTGAAGGCGGAAGAACGCGCCGACTAAAAATAAACAAACCTCACACGTCGGCGTCGCGACGCGCGACGTTGTTACCGTCACGCCGATGCCGTCGACGCCAACGCCGCGCGCGATGACGACGCGGGCGATACCGCGCCTTTGCGCGCGCGCGCCTTTGCGCGTGTCGAGGTATAAAGCAACCCGCGCGCGGGCGCGGATTGCTGCCCCTCGCGCATCGTCAACTTCTGCGAGCTCCTCTGCGCCCGCTGACGCGCCTCAGCGCGCAGTGAAGTTTTGCATCGACCGCGGAGGGACGTTTACGGATGTTTATGCGGAGATCCCTGACGCGAGCGCGCCGCAAGGGGTGTCGTTCGTGACGATTAAGTTGTTGAGCGAGGACCCGAGGAACTACGCGAGCGCGCCTCGTGAAGGTATTCGTCGCGTGTTAGAACGCGTGGAAGGCCGAGCGATTTCGCGGGATGAAAAAGTTCCGACGGCTAGAATTGATTGGATACGCATGGGTACGACGGTAGGGACGAATGCGTTGTTGGAAAGGAAAGGGGCGGCGACGGCGTTGGTGACCACGCGCGGATTCGGCGACTTGTTGGCGATTGGGAATCAAGCGCGGCCGGATATATTTGATTTAAGCATCGAACGGCCAGGGACGCTCTATGAGCGCGTTGTTGAGGTGGATGAACGCGTGCGCGTGGTGAGTGAAGGGGAGATGGTGCAGGGTGAATGCGTCGTCGGCTCCACGGGCGAGACGGTGGAGATTTTGCAAAAGCTCAATATCGACGCGTTGCGCCCGAAATTACAGGCGCTTTTGGACGACGGCATAAAGTCTATTTCAGTGGTTTTATTGCACTCGTACACCTTTGCCGAGCACGAGCAGGTGATTGGGAAATTAGCGCGCGATATGGGATTTGAGCACGTCGCTTTATCGAGCTCATTGGTGCCCATGGTTCGCGCGGTGCCGCGCGGGCACACCGGTGCTGTTGATGCGTATCTTACGCCATGCATCAGAACATATATTGATTCATTTCTTGATGGATTTGACGACGGATTGAGTGCAGTCAAGGTGAGTTTCATGCAGAGCGATGGTGGCTTGACGCCGGCGGATAATTTTAGTGGCTATCAAGCCATCTTGAGTGGCCCAGCGGGTGGTGTCGTTGGATTCGCGCTCACCACGAGCGCGGCGTTACGCGACGATGGCGACGATGGGGGAACACCAATCATTGGATTCGACATGGGTGGAACGAGTACGGACGTCAGTCGATACGATCCTCGAGGCGGGTACGAGCAAGTGACGGAAACGACGACGGCGGGCGTCACTGTACAAGCACCGCAATTAGATATCACAACCGTCGCCGCTGGTGGAGGGTCAGCGCTCACATTTCGTTCTGGTACATTCTACGTTGGTCCTGAAAGCGTCGGTTCACAGCCCGGCCCGGTGTGCTATCGCAAAGGAGGCGCGCTCGCCGTGACGGATGCCAATTTGGTGCTCGGCCGCATTCTTCCAAATTATTTCCCGAAAATTTTCGGTGCGAATGAAGACGAGCCACTCGATTATGACGCCTCATTCACGGCATTTGAAGAACTTTCGAAGCGCATCAATGACGAAACTGGCGGGAGTTTGACCACCGAGGAAGTGGCGATGGGTTTTTTGAGAGTCGCCAACGAAGCGATGTGCCGACCGATTAGAGAAATTACCGAAAGCAAAGGGTACGAAATTTCGTCCCATGTTTTGGCCGCGTTCGGAGGTGCCGGCCCACAGCATGCATGCGCAATTGCGCGCGACTTAGGCATGTCCACTGTGTTCGTGCATCGATTTTGTGGTATTCTCTCAGCCTATGGCATGGGTCTCGCTGACGTCGTCGCCGAGTCGCAGGTTGCGTGCGCGGCAAAGTATGACAACTCCGACGAGCTTGCCCAAGCCATGACTAGCATGTCGACCCTTAAAGACCGCGTCACGACGCAATTGACTGCGAATGGCGCATTCGAACCTCATGATGTGCGATGCGAGTGCTTTCTGAATTTGCGTTACGACGGTTCTGATACGGCGATGATGGTTCCAGAGCCAAAAGACGGCGATTACGCCAAGGCTTTCCGCGAACGGTTCGTACGCGAATATGGCTTTGACCTCAAAGGCCGCGCATTGCTAATTGACGACGTGCGCGTGCGTGGCGTCGCAAACAACACTCTATTGACACGTTTGCCGATTGCGGCATGTGCGTCGGGCGAAACGCCGCAGGCGCGCGATAGCACGCGAGTGTATTTTGAAGATTTAGGATGGTGCGACACGCCAGTGTTCATGTTTGACAGCTTACTCGGCGGGATGTCTATTGAAGGTCCAGCGATAATCATGAATGGCACGTCGACGTGCGTGATTGAGCCTGCGTGTGTCGGGGAGGTCACCGTATACGGGGACTTGAAAATCACTGTGCCAATCACGAAGGCAAAATCAGACGGCGCTAACGAGGAGGACTACTCTAAGCCAGACGCGATTTTGATTTCAATCTTTAGCAACCGCTTCATGGGTATCGCCGAACGCATGGGTCGAACACTGCAGCGCACGAGTGTGTCGACGAACATCAAGGAAAGACTGGACTTTTCGTGCGCCATTTTTGGGCCAGATGGAGGACTCGTCGCCAACGCGCCGCACGTCCCCGTACACCTCGGCGCGATGTCTGCGACGGTATCGTGGCAGCTCGACCACTGGGGATTTGATGGTTTATACGAAGGTGATGTATTGGTCACGAATCACCCGCAAGCGGGTGGAAGTCACCTCCCAGACATTACCGTCGTCACGCCAGTGTTTCGAGATGGGAAAATTGTCTTTTTCGTCGCCTCACGTGGACATCACGCTGACGTCGGCGGATTGACACCCGGGTCGATGCCGCCGTTCTCAAAAACGATCGCTGATGAAGGCGCGGCAATTAAGACTTTCAAGCTTGTCGACCGTGGCGTGTATCAAGAAGAAGGCATCGTGAAATTGTTGACAAAGCCAGATACTGGGAGTAAAGGCACTCGGAAGCTCGCGGATAATTTAAGTGATTTAAGCGCGCAAGTCGCCGCAAATCAACGCGGCATCACGCTTTTGAATGAATTAATCGACGAGTGTGGATTAAATCAAGTGCAGGCGTACATGAACCATGTGCAAGATAATGCCGAACTTGCGGTGCGCGACATGCTCAAGCAAGCGGCTCGAAACGTCATCGCCGACGCCGCCCGACTCGGCGCTGAAGTGAGTGGTGAGCGCGTCACATTGAAAGCTGTCGACTGCATGGATGACGGAAGCCAAGTATGCTTGACCCTGACGCTCGATGCTGAGCATGGTACGGCGGATTTCGACTTTACGGGCACATCGAACCAAGTTGATGGGAACTGGAACGCGCCACCCGCGGTCACAAACGCGGCTGTCATTTACAGCATTCGATGCTTAGTGAAGCAGGAAATTCCACTCAATCAAGGATGCTTGAAACCGGTGACGATTGCCGTACCGGATGGATGCTTTCTGTCGCCTTCAGAATCCGCTGCCGTCGTGGGAGGCAACGTACTGACGTCGCAGCGCGTGACGGATGTGTGTCTGGCAGCATTCGGCGCGTGCGCAAACGCGCAAGGGTGCATGAACAATTTGACGTTTGGCGATGACACTTTCGGATATTACGAAACAATCGGCGGCGGCGCAGGTGCTGGACCAGACTTTCACGGCGCTTCGGCGGTTCAGTGTCACATGACAAACACGCGGATTACTGATCCGGAGATATTAGAGCGCCGATACCCGGTGATTTTGCGCGAATTTTCCATTCGCCACGGCTCTGGCGGTGACGGTCAAACGCATGGTGGCGACGGCATAGTGCGTCAACTTGAATTTTTGAAAGACATCACGGTGAGCGTATTATCTGAACGACGCGTTTTCGCCCCGAAAGGCCTCGCTGGAGGCGCAGACGGAGCTCGCGGCGTGAACACGCTCACGCGCTCGAACGGCGAAGTCATTGATTTGGGTGGTAAAAATAGCGTTCAAGTTTCGCGTGGTGATGTTTTGACAATTGCTTCTCCTGGTGGTGGCGGCTTCGGCAGCCCGAAAAAACACACCTAAAAACAACGTCTTGCAATTCATTCTTTTACTAGTAGCTGATAAAAAAGCATTCGCATTCGTTCGTCCCTCTCGGTGTTTTTACACAAATACATTTATTCACTATCAATTCGTTCATTCAGGCAGCGCCGTGCCGCGTTCTAAGTTGGCCTTGATTTCTTTTGAGTATTTATCATACGCCTTTGCGAGCTGCTGGTTATAGCGCTCATTTTTGATGTTGATGCCATCCACATCCTTTGCGGCGTGCGTCTTCTTCTCGCGCAAGGCCACTTGTTTGCGCTGCGCCGTCGCCACGTGGTTCGCCAAACGCTCGATAGCTTCTTGCGAAGGCTTGTTCGATTCATGGTGAATGCTATCGGCACTGCGGTAAAAGTCAGGCACGCGCTCTTTTTGTGCATTATACGCGTTCATGTCAACCTCAATGTTGGCGTTCGCACGTTCATAATTGGCGTATTGGCGGTCAGCGCTAAACTGCCCTGCGTTCTTTGGGTCGTAGACTTCCTTCTTTTTCACCTTTTTATTCGCCCGCTCGACTTGCTCTAAAGTCGCCGTGAGATGATACGCTGTAGGACTGATGCCTTGTTTCACCATGGCGTCTGTGCGCGACTTATCCTGCGCGTCCTTGAGCTTTCGCTTTTGCGCGTTGGCGTACTCCTCGGGCGCGTCTACTCGCTTCTTTTCATCAACAACAGCCTTTTGATTCAGTTTCCGCCCTTCATTCAACTTTAAGCGCAATTCGAACAACTTGCGCTGCTTTGCACTCATTCCTTGCATCGGATTGCCCGCATCTGGCACCGTCATCGTCGTCGTCGTTGCCGACGCCCGCTCCTCCTCGGCGCGTCGGTCCGCCTCAGCCATCTCCTTCAACCGTCTCGCCGACGCTACATCCGGATTCTCCGTCCCAACCGCCCGCGCTTCGCGATTCGCCACCGTCTGTTCCGCCTTGTGTCGCGCCAAAACCTCTCGCCCAGCCTCCGTGAGCTCATCATCTCCAATCAATTCGCGCGGAATCTCCCCGCAATCCACCACTCGAATCGTCTCGCGCGTCTTCCCACTCTTCGACCCACACGCCTCCACCCGTCGCACGACATCCATACCATCACACACCGTCCCAAAAACCACGTGTTTATCATCCAACCACGCCGTGTTACCAGTCGTGATAAAAAACTGCGACCCATTCGTGTGCGGTCCCGAGTTTGCCATCGACAGCGTCCCCGCGCCCGCGTGCTTCAGCTCAAAGTTCTCGTCGCGAAACGTGCGGCCGTAGATGGACTCCCCCCCGGTGCCGTCATGATCGGTAAAATCCCCGCCCTGGCACATAAAATTCGGAATCACGCGATGAAACGTGCTGTTTTTAAACGTCAACGCGTGGCCAGACGATGCGGATTGGCCTCGCTCGCCCGTGCACAACGCGCGAAAGTTTTCCGCCGTGCGCGGCACGACGTCGGCGCGGAGTTCGATGGTGACTCGACCAATGGGCGACGCGCCGATGGCGAGGTCGAGGAACACGCGCGGGAGCGGCGACATGGCGCGCTGCGTCGTGGAATGACGACGAGTGATTCGTGAGGTTTCGGCGGCTGCGCGAGGTGAGCCGCCACACGCCGACGCTGGTCACGGACGCCGACGAGTGACGTACAGACGTTGCGCGCGCGAGTGAGGGAGCTCGAAGGTGCGCGAAACGAGGCGCGGTACGGCGACGACGACGTGGCGACGCACGCGTCGGTGACTCGTTCATTCAATCATTCGCCATGGGGAAGAATCGCTTAAAGACGAAGCAATTCGCCGCGGTAAAACGCATGATAAACCCGAAAGAGATTGTCAAACGCAAGGATGATGGTAAGGGTGGAAAGAAGACGAGATTTATGGATGATCAAGTCAAGGTGAAACACGTGGAGACGCAATCAGCGGCGTTGTTTGGGAAGTTTAACTCGCAGCTTAAGCCTCCGTACAACGTCATCATCGACACAAACTTTATCAACTTTTCAATCAAGAATAAGATTGATATCGTGAAAGGGATGATGGATTGTTTGTATGCGCAGTGTACGCCGCATATTACGGATTGCGTGATGGCGGAATTGGAGAAACTTGGTCAAAAGTATCGGGTGGCGTTGCGCATCGCGAAGGACCCGAGATTTGAGCGGCTGCCGTGTCAACACAGAGGGACGTACGCGGATGATTGTATTTGCGAGCGCGTCAAGGCACATCGTTGTTACATCGTCGCAACGTGTGATACGGATTTGAAGCGTCGAATCCGTAAGATTCCAGGCGTGCCCATCATGTGCCTAGGCAATCACAAGTACACGGTGGAGCGCTTACCAGAGGCGGGCGGCATCGGCAACTCGTAGTCGCGCGGTCAAGGTGGGTGCTTAGAACGTCGCAGCAGGGCGCGATAGCGCCGCACTGGCTTTCGCACACATCGACACACATGGTGTGCTCTCGACCGTGCGCGCGGCGTCGCGTGACGTTGCGTCGTCGTCACTTTATAGACATTGTAAAATCACATACATCCTTTGTAGCTCGACGGCACAACTTGACACTCGTCATGTTTCAAGACGTCGACCCCGACGAGCGCGCCGCGCAAGTCCGTCGACGCAAAACATACCTCGCGGAGCTCGATGCGCAAGTGGCGTATCGAAAATCGCTCTCGAATGACGATGCGGAGTGTGGAAAGCACGCTCACAGATTGTTTGAATTTCAACGAGAAGCCGCACGAACCGCGCTCGCGCCGCTCGAGACGCCGTCATTTTCGCACGACGGCGCGCGAGTGGGCGATGCATCGTTTTCATCGCACTCGCCAGTGCACGCGCGGCGTTCGCCGGTGTCGAGTGGCGCGCATTTCGGAGTTGAGCGCGAGGCTGTTGCGAGACGCAAGGAGAGCGCGGCGCGTTATAAATTTGAGCTCGAGAAGCAAATAGCCGCGCAAAAGGCGGCGAAAGAGGCTGCAGCGCGCGAAGCGCGTAGGACGTTAGAATTAGAAGAGGCCCGGGTGGAGGCGGAGCGCGAGGCGTTGATGCGGCGATTTAAAAAGGAGGAATCACGCGCTGTCGAGACAGTCGCCGACGAAGGCAAAGACAAAGACAACGACGACGATGACGAAACCATTTTCATCGAAGAATCAAAGTTTATAGACATACAGACGACTTCGCCACCGTTAGCACACCAACCAAAGGTGCCACGTGATGACATAGACGTGCCGGTGGCGCCCGTGGTTGAACAAGCGACGCCCATCGAGCACGGCTCTGTGCGCTCGATGGCAAGCATGTGGCAGCGAAGAGTCGAAACATTAGCGACACATGAGTAGAATGCATAGAATCTATAATCGTAGTACGTGTACATTATAATTTTTCTGCGCTCGCGCACGAAGCGAGCAAGACTAAGACGAGCAAAATGGACAGTTGTGCAATTTTTCGTGAATGTAAACGTCGCACGCAAAGCAAAACATCTTCGTGCAATCCTCGCATGTCGACGCTAAACTCCTATCGCTAATCGTCGCCAAACATGCCGCACACTCCAAAGTCGCAGTGACGTTAGATTTGTCGTCAGCTGCGGCGTCTAATTCGTTGAACGCCTTGACTGGGAACAAGTGGTGGTACGACCGCGCGAGATGCGGCGAAGACACGAGCGTCAGTCGGCACACCGCACATTGAGAAGGTAACTCGTCAATACGCCCCGAGCATCGAGGACACACGTAGTCTCCACTAACCCCAACCGTCAACGCATCGTTTGCGACGTGTTTCTTCTGGGGAAAGCCCATTTGCACCAAGCTCGACTTTGTCGCCTCTTCGCTCAGCGGCGGCGGCGGCGCATGCGCCATGATTAAATCATGCAAGTGATCAGCATTCAAGCTCACGCCAAAATCCCCACCGGTTTCATCCGCCATTCTACGACTCACGTGCAGCTCGGCGGCGAGCGACACGACGTTCACGCGCACTTTCGCCGCCTTGGCTGCCGCGACCTCTGTCCACACGTTCCCCGGGTCGCACGTCGACAACGCGGACAAAATATACAAAACTTCCCGGCTGCCGTAGGCGGGAATCGACTTCAACGACGTTCGCGCAACGTTCAATGTGTTTTGTAAACTAAAATCTCCACTCGCATCGAGGGTTTTCTTCAACGCGCTCACGTGCGCCTCTGGACTCCCGCTCAACTCCGTCAACCGCTCGCCCACACCATCCCGCGCGACGATTAACCCGAGCTGACTCAGCGGGTTTTGATTGAAATACTCCCTAATGAACCCAATCACGCACTGCCCGATGACGCTCAAGCGATTCGGTCTAAAATCCTCCTCGTTTGCCGCGCGAGACAAATCCACCACCACGTACATGAACCGAATCATCCCCTTACACGCGTGTGCGCTCGACGCCATCGCCGCCATCTTCGCCCGTCGCTCGCGCGCATCCGCCTCAACGCGCCCTTTACTCACGCGCAACCGCCCCGTCGTTGGGTCTTCCTCGAGATCCTCCCACGCGCGTTCGCTCGCGTACTTTTTCTCCCAGGCGCGAAGGCTCGCCGCTTGCGCCTCAGCCGCGAGCTCATCGTCGTTCCCATCGCCGTGACCCGCGCCGTCGTCGCCGTACTCGCCCTCGGCACCATACGCAACCGTCATCGCGCCCGGAACGTCGGTAGCCGGCGCGCGCGGGCGTTTGACGCGCGAACGATTGCGCGATTGACATCTGGTGTCAACCTCACACCCGCGCGCGCGTTCAACGTGCGACGATGAAGACGTTCAAGGTATGGTTGCGGCGCGATCGATCGCAATGTATAGTGCGCGACGCACACAGCGCGCGGTCGTCGTCGAGGATGCTCGCGATTCGCACGCGGCGCGTGAATTGTTTGATTGAATTGATTTTTGATTTGCTGTTGACACTTGGGACTGAATTTAAACTCGTCGACGCATAGGTTGTGCTCTTGGGCGAAGGTCGCGTAGGGAAAACCTCGCTGCTGTTACGTTACATGAATAATACGTTCTCTGACGCGCAAACGCCGACGGTGCAAGCGACGTATTTGAGTAAAAAGGTACCGTGCGACGACGGAGCGCTCGTCGACGTCAACGTGTGGGACACCGCCGGACAAGAACGATTTCACGCGCTCGGTCCGATTTACTATCGCGATGCCGATGCAGCAGTGTTGGTATATGATATTACCGATCAGGATTCGTTCGCGCGGGTGAAGAGCTGGGTGAAGGAGTTGAAGCAGATTAACGGGGATGAGAACATTGCGTTGGCGGTGTGCGCGAATAAGAGCGATTTGGAACGCTCGAGGCGGGTATCGAACGAGGAGGGCGAGACGTACGCGAAGAGCATCGGAGCGGAGTTTTTCAGTACGAGCGCCAAGGCGAATAAGTGTGTGGAGGCGGTGTTTGTGAGCGTGGCGAAGAGGTTGGAGAAGAAACATCGTGGGAGCGGCGGCGCGGCGGGCGCGAGCGGCGGAGCGAAATCGGGACGGACGTCGTTGAAAATCGCGGATGAGGACGCGAAACCCAAAAGCGGAGAGTGTTGTTGATATCTCATTGTTCCATCTATCTATAGCTATAGCTGTTTCTTCCAATATTCTAATCCTAGTCTACTTACCTACTACTTATGGAGGAAAAATCGGCCACAAGCACACCAAGCCGTCTCGCGCCGCGCTCACCAAAATCGAGCCGTCGGGCGCAAACGCCACATCCGTGACCACATCCTCGTGATACTTTAATACCGCTAACAGCCGCCCTTTAGATTTGGCTTTGTATTCAAACACGCGAACTTTACCATCCCAACATCCGCACGCGACAATTTTATCGTCGGCTCGAATGGCGACGGCGCTCACGCCCGGCTGCTTCATCGCCGAGCTCACGACGTTGGTGTACGGCGCGTGCGTTCGAACGATGCGAACGGCGACGCCATGAGTATCATCATCGACATCGAACGCGTATCGCACCGCGGCACCATCTGCGCCGCCCGACATTGCGCCTGTCCCGCTCGCGTCCGCGTTTGCGCAAAGCACCGTCTCCGCGTGCGCGCGCGCGCGCCACATCACGCGTGCCAATCCCGTCGACGCGGGATTCCCCCCATCGATGATGTCCAACGCCCATAAAATAACGCTTCCGTCTTCGTATCCCGCGAACACCATCGGCGTCGTCTTTCGGCTCGGTACGAACGCCACGCACGTCGCCATACCAACCTTCGCGTCTTCGTCTTCGTCTTCGTCGCCATCGCCACCACCCACCGCAGGCGCGACGCACACAATTTTCCCATCACTCGCGCGCATGACAACAATAGACCCATCCGCGGCGCCCGCGCACGCGACGTACTCGCCTCCGTCGCTCGCCAACCGACAAAAGCTACGCGACGCGCTCGCGCTCACCCGCGCGTCCACGTCCTCCGCCCCCAACGCCGTCGCCACCGCCTCGCCATCGTCGCCATCGCCAGCCAACGCCCAAAACTTCACGATCCCGTCTCGCCCCTGCGTCACGACGCCGCGCGCGACGCCGCGCATGGATAATACCCCAGAAGATGCCCCGTGCGCGCGCGTGGGCGCACCAACCATCCGTCGCGTGCGCACGTCCCACGCGACAACCACGCCGTCGGCGTCGGCGGTGTGCACCGCGCGCGAGCTCGATGGCGATGCGAACAGCGCGCACGTGACGTCCGTGGCGTGTGCGCCGCGCAGCACGTGCGGCGCGGGCGCGGGGTTGGGCGCGGATTGCATTGAAAAAGCGCGCCAGAGTGTGACGACGGACGACGGACGACGGACGACGACGGCGACGGAGTGTTTCGACGGACGACGTTCGGCGACGAAAACGCGCGAGGCGTGACGCGCTCGCGCGTCTCCGCGCTCGTCGTCGCGCGCGCGCCTTGGCGCGGTCGATGAACGGCGAGGACCGCGGCGGCACCAAACGACGCGGCGGCGGACACAAACCTTCGCGCGAAGAGCGCACGCATTCGTTCGGCGGCGTGGAGCTGGAGACGGAGCACGAGGCGGAGGCGCGGGCGAAGTCGGCGCGACGCGCAGGGTCGGAGGAACCGGCGTCGGGCGCGCGCGGTGGGGGTGGTGACGGCGCCAAGGAGGCGGCGAGGCGACGGCGCCAAGGAGGCGGCGAGGCGGAGGACGGGAGCGAGGCGAGCGGCGAGCGGCATTCGTCGCCCGCATCGACGACGACGACGCGTAAGAAAGATTATTACGATATCCTTGGCGTAGATTTCGAGGCGAGCGAAGGGGAGATTCGACGGGCGTATTTAAAGTTGGCGTTGCGTTCGCACCCGGACAAACACGGGGACACGGCGGAGGCCAAGGCAAAGTTTCAAGAGATTGGTGAGGCGTATCACGTGTTGAGCGACGCCGAGCGACGATTGGAGTATAACGAGTCTGGGGAATACGCGATTGACGATTTCGGGTTGGAGGAGTATTTGAAACGGTTTCATAGTTTTGTATTGACGTCGCAAGGCTTGAGTTTGGGGTCGACGTTTACGGGCGAGGACGAAGACGAGGAGGTTCAAGACGAATTGCGCGCCTTCTTGGGATTTAGCGCGTAGAGTAACAACGAAACACACACATCGTGTCGGTAGTGAAGTGAGTGATCAGAGTGTTTGCATCCATCAGTATGCCGCCGCCGCCACAACAACAACACGAACGAGTGGATACGCACAAGCGTCTTCGAGCGGCGTGTACGACGTATCGAGCGCTCAAAAGCGAATGGGCGGATGCGCGCGTGGAAACGAAAGATGCGTTAACCGTCATGGCGAACGCGGCGCTAGAGTTGGAAAATGCGCCACTCATCGTGTTGCCGGACACGCTCGCGACGAATGAAGGTGAGTTGCGCGCCGGAATTAAAGCGCGTCGGGAAGAAGCGCTCGCACGCGCGAGCGAGACGCTCGCCGAATGCGCCGAACACGTCGCCGATATACGCGCGGATTTCGAAAAACTCGCAAACGTTGACAGATACTTGGCTGCACCGTACCCCGAAGATGGACCCGTGTTCAAGACTCTTACGTTTAAAGAGTTTAAGCGCGCGTTTGGCCGCGTCGCGACGATGTACGTCGACGACATCGTCGCCAAAGAGGCGCTATTGCGCAACATAGTAGATCGCCGACGACATGATACACATAGCAAAGATGGCGTCAGCGGTAATGACATCCAAACGACGACGGCGTCGGCGTCGGTGGCGTCGCGTGATGTTTATTTAGCCATCATTTCGGCGTGGATTTTAGATCCGTACGTCGACGAAGACGTATTGGGCGAATTCGACGCCCTGATCTTGCGCGCCGAGCTCTGACGATGACCGTCGTGCGGCGCCTTGTGTACACATTCACACGAACGTACACTCTTTCACTCTCGCACACACACATTCATCAGAAGCATTGTCATAGCAGTACGTTATCCGTTTCCACTTTGTCTAGTCAGCGTCAGGCTCCATCCATATCAGCATGCCGCCTCGTGTCTTCATAGTGCGCCGCGTCGACGACGTCGATGTCGACGACTATGGTAACGGTCGCGCGCGCGCTTCACGTGTCCCACGCCTCGACGTCGTCGTCGTCGTCGTCACGCGTGAAACCGCGCGCGCGTCGCCTCGCGCTCGCGCGAGCGGGCACGGGCCTCTTTGACGACGCCGAGTTTGCCGCGCGCGTCCTCGCCTCGTTCCCCGCCGCCGGCGCCACCGCGAACGCGGAAGAAGCGCGCGTGTTATGGGAAAATGGCTACGTCGCCTTGGACGTTCGCGCGCGCGCCGAGGTGGAGTTTGAAGGCAAAGTCCCGAATCCGCCCAAGCCGGGCGCGAGCGCGGGCGACCGCGTGCTCGCGGTACCTCTCGTCGACGCCACGCGCGCGTACGACGCGCAGGCGGGGAAAAAAGTGTACAAGCAACAACCCGTCGACGTGAACGCTTTCGTGGCGGCGGTGCGCGCGGCGAACGGTGGGGTGGAACGAGGCGTGTTGGTTATGGATGACTCGGGCGGCGTTCGCGCCAAGAGAGCAGAAAGCGTCCTCACTTCGAATGGTTTTCAATCCGTCGTCGTCGTACAAGGCGGTGCGAACGCGTGGAAGAGCGCATGGGATGCCACCATGCGCCGTCGTCAGCTTCCCGGGTCGTTCAGTCGCGGATTTGACAATCCGATGTTTGCCGACAGCAATGTCGTCGCCGAAGATTTTGGCGCGTCGAGCGACGACACCGTATGGATCGTCGACCCATAGGACGACTGAATTTTTTAGTCCTGTTTGTTCGACGCGGTACCTAGTGATATGACATTATTGGTACTACCGGTACCAGTAGATAATCTGATATTGTTGTTCCTGTTTCTTCCTTCGTGGGTGACTTTACGCGACTTACGCGACTTACGCGACTTACGCGACACAAGAAAAGTACCCATAACTTTTGCCTTGTCTTTCGCTCGCCATCTTCTCTAGGGTCCTTGTGTTCTTTTGCGGCTATATCAGCCCGTGTTATGGCCAGCGTTTCGCTATGTCATACTCGTACGCAGTTGTAGCTCAGTGGTAGAGCGTCCGTTTAGTAAGCGGAAGGTCGAGAGATCAAGCCTCTCCTACTGTATTTTAGACTTTTGAAGCCTATCACCATGTTTTCTAATTCATTGGAACATAAAAAAGTTTATATGTTTTGTGCAGTAAATTTATTTGCGTTTTCAAGCCTATGATATTTGTAGTGCACGTCGTATGGGTACGCTGAGTCCATCGTCATAGACGTTCTCGCGCGTGTACCCGGGTACACATGTCGTCGTCGCGCGCCTGGTGTCGTTGACCAACGTCGTCGTCATTGCCGGCTGATCCGGCGCCGTCGTCGTCGCCGCCGCCATGCGTCGCACGGGTTCGATGCAAGACGTCAAAGCGTTCGTGAAGCACTTCCCCGAACACCTCTCATGGCGCGCCGAACGCGAATCCTTTGCGCACGAAGCGGCGCAGTACGCGCTCTGGGTGCCATTCGCGCTCGGCGCGAACAAGCTCGGGTTTGAAACGCTCTCGTACCTGTTCGCGACGTGGTTCGTGCTCGGCGAGGCGATGTTGCTGTACATGCACGCGAGCAAGTCAAAGGTGCTGAGAGCGCTGCGATGGTGGCACGTGGTGGGCGCGATCGCGGTCGCCGCCTCGGTGGCTGGGGTGCCGGTGCGACGCACGTTTGGGCGTTTCGTGCTCGAGTATGTGTTTTTTGGCGCCCTCGTCATGGCGTGCGTGTTTCCGTTGATACCCAAGGCGTTCCGTCACGATGTACCGGATATGATTTATGCCTTGGGGTTCTTGAAAAAGAAAAAGGAGTCGACGGATTAGATTGATGATTAGTAGACGACGGGTGGATGGTCGCGAGCGGCGCTTTCGTCCAAGAAGAATAATTAATTATTAGACTTTTGTAAACTACTACTACTACGGTACTGCTAGTTCTACTACTTGTACTACTACTACTACTATTTGTTGTTGTTCTCGGCGACGGCGGCGGTAGACGCCACGAGCAACTCCTCCGCGCGCTTCAACGCCAACGCGTCGGTGAACTCATCCAGCAGAAATCCATCCATGAGCGCCTTGACGTCTGACACCGTCACATCCCCAACTCGATGATCTTTCACGCGCCCTTGCGCGAAATTATACGTCCGAATTCTTTCGCTTCGATCGGCGCTACCAATCAGCGAGCTTCGCAACTCTGAACGTTCCTTTGCGAGCTTTTCGCGTTCCAATTCGTACAGCCGCGCGCGAAGCACGCTAAACGCCTTGGCTTTATTTTTATGCTGCGACCGCTCGTCTTGAATGACGACGGTGATGCCCGATGGAATGTGCGTCAATCGCACGGCGCTATTCGTGGTGTTTACGTGCTGCCCACCGGCGCCGCTGGCGCGCATGGTGTCAATGCGCACGTCTTCATCGCGTAGGTCCACGTCGACGTCTTCGGCGTGCGGCAACACGGCGACAGACGCCGTGCTCGTGTGCACGCGTCCCTGCGTCTCCGTTTCTGGCACGCGTTGCACGCGATGCACACCGGATTCGAATTTCAGCCTCCCGAACACGCCGTCGCCGAGAACCTCGACGCTCGCCTCACGAATGCCCTTACCGTCGGTTTCAGATGTGGTCAACACGTCAAACGTCCACCCGCGTTTCCGCGCGTGCAACGCGTACATGCGCACGAGCTCAGCCGCGAAGAGCGCGGCTTCATCGCCACCCGCGCCCGCACGGACTTCTAGAATAGCCCCGCGATCGTCGGCATCGTCCTTGGGGAGGAACATGACGCGCAGCTCGAGCTCGGCTGGAGGTAACGCGGCGTCAATGACGGCGAGTTCTTCGCGCGCCAAGTCGACGATGTCGGCGTCGGCGTCGGCGTCGGCGGCTCGGAGCAGGTCTTCCAGAGAGGCTTTTTCGCGACGGATCGCCTTGACTTTTTCGTATTGCTCGACGATGGGTTCAAGTTTACTTAACTCCTTGTTTGCGTCGATCATGCGATCGATGGCGACGCCTTGTTCGGAGAGTAAGGCGACGAGCGCGTCGCGTCGGCGGAGAACGATTTCGGCACCTTCATCGAGTGAAGAATCATTCGTCGTCGTCGTCGTCGTCGAGTATCCTCGAGCGGCGCGTCGTTCAATCGCGTGACCGACGCGTAAAAGCGTAGACTCGCGAAACCTCGGTGCGATGAGCTGCACGCCTAGAGGTAAGCCGCTCGCGCGCGACCGACGGATGGGCACGGACATCGCCGGGACGCCCGCGAGCGACGCCGGCGTCGTCATGACGTCGGTGGCGTACGCGCGCTCTGGACGCGTCGCCGCGACGTCTGCAATCTTCGGCGCGGTACCAATGGCGCTGGGCGTGAGTAAAACATCAACGCCCTGCGTGGTGAACGCATCGGTGAAATCCTGCGCGACGAGTCGGCGGACTTTTTGCGCTCGAATGAAATATTCCGCGGCGCGTTGGCTGCTCAACGCAAAGGCGCCGACGAGGACGCGACGACGGACTTCGTCGCCAAATCCCGCGCTTCGTGCGCTCGTGACGGCGGATTGGTACTCCTGAGATAAATATGCTTCGCGCGATACCGCGTGTGTGACGTCGCCGTAGCGCGCGGCGTCGTAGCGCGCTAAATTACTCGACGCCTCCGCCGGGGCGAGGACGTAGTAGCACGCGAGCGCGAGCGCGGTGTGCGGCATGCGCGTAGGCACGATTGTGGCGCCCAATGATTGCATCACACGCGCAGTATCGTCCCATACATCATACGCTTCTTGCGTGAGTTCGCGCACGGCGTATTCTTCGGGAATCCCGACGCGAACACCACGAAGCGGCGCGTCGTCGACGGCGTCCATTTGACCAGAGACGACGTCTCGAGCGAACGCATCTACATCCGCACAACGCTCTACGCTCGTCGCATCGAGTTCGTCCTCGCCCTGCATCGCCGCAAGCACGACCGCGGCATCGCCAACCGTGCGTGCGAGCACGCCGACGGTATCTAACGAGCTGCAATACGCAATCAATCCAAACCTCGACACGCGCCCGTACGTTGGTTTCAATCCCACGACGCCGCAATACGCCGCTGGTAATCGCACCGACCCTCCAGTGTCGCTTCCGAGCGCATAAAACGCCGACCCATTCGCCACTGCCGCAGCGCTCCCCGCACTCGACCCACCAGCGGTGCGAGCTCCGTCCGAAGACGTCGGATTTAACGTTGCGCCTCTCGTCGACGTCGTCCCCGAGCTCCCCATGCCAAACTCATCCATGTTTGTCGTCCCGATGAGCACCGCCCCCGAGCGGTCGCGCAACAGCCGCACCGCGGTAGCGTCATATACCGGCACGTACCCGCGAAGCATCGCGCTCCCGCACGTGGTTTCTACGCCCGCGACGCAGAGGTTTTCCTTGACGGCGAATGGCACGCCGTCGAGCGCCGACGCGAGCTCACCGCCACCGCTCGCGCTCGCGCCCGCGCCGCCACCGCCCGACGCCCGTCGGCGCGCATCCGACGCGCGCGCATCTCGCACCGCGCGGTGCCACATCGATTGACGCCCCGTCGACGCCGTCGTCGACGCGTCTTTGTCATCTCGAGTGAACGCATTCGATGTCAACGCATCGACATCAACGCGCCGCCGCGCGTGCGCGACGAGATCGCCGCTCGTGAGCGCGCCTGAATCGAGCGCACGCGCCGCCTCGACGATGGTTGTCGGCCACGTGGCGTACGAGCGACGACGGTGACGCGTCACCGCGCGAGAGAGCATGAGTGCTGGCGAAGTCGGCGTCGAGCTCTGACGACACTTCGCGACGACGCGACGCGCGATGGGCGCAGGCGCAACGATGCGCGCGACGGGCGCGACGGCGCGCGTGGGATCGAGTGCGGCGTCGAGACGCGGTGCCAGAGCGACGTCGATGCGCGCGAAAGTTGGTGCTGGTCGCGACGTCGTTGTTGATGTTCACGGTGATGAATCGCACGGCGCCGTCGCTGTCGCCGGCGAGCCCCGGCCGCGGATGCGCGCGACGGTGGCGGCGGCGACGTTGTCTGCGCTCGTCGCGCTCACGCTCGCGGACGGGGCGCGTGCGGCCAAGTACGACGCGACGTTTGATGACCCGGTGGAACCGTTTACGATTTATGGCACCGTCGAAAAGCAGTTTGCCATCAACGTCATGGATGAGAGCGGGCGTAAAATTATCGGTCGTCGTCGCGGGATGACGGCGACGGCGTGTGCGAACGTGGTTCCGGCGTCTTCGATCCCGGGGAACGGACGACCGCCTCGAGCGTTGCGCGCGCCGGCGTGTTCGACGGCGACGGTGGAGGGCGAGATAACGAGTCAAAAGCAAATGTTACCGGCGTGTGCGCCGGCGTGTAAGGCGTCGTGTAGCGCTGGATTGCAAGAGTACATTGATGGCGCCAAGGTCTCGACGGGGTTTGGGTTGGGGAAAGAGCAACGGGAAAAAGTCATGCGCGCGTGCTTGACAACGTGCGGAAAGGATTGCACAAAGTCGGGCAAATTCTATGATTTTATCATTCCGTTCAGGTTTTAGTTGACATGATAACTATTGTCCGTGGTGATGGTAGCAGTGACGTTGACCTGCAACCCCACCGCATCGAATTGCATCGCTCGCACCGCGTATTGTTTGTATTACTGTACATATTTAGACGTCTATTTTCGTTCTTTCTACTTTGTACGCCTCGAGCGCTTTGGCGTATGACTCTTTCTCCGCCTTGGCCGCGGCTTCGTACTTTGATTTGACTTCAGGGTCAATCGCAGCCCAGCGTTCGCCGAGTACTTTCGCCACCGCGCCAACTTTAAAGTCTGGATGATCTTTGACGACGTTTGGGCGTTCATCCTTGCTAAACGCAAAGAACGCCGACAGCGGTTTCTTTACGCCAGGAATTTCAACTTTTACGCTCGTCTTCTTCACTTTTTTCACCACCGACGATGAACCAGTTTCCTCTGCCTGCTCTTTTGCTTTCGGTTCCTTTTTCGCCTTTGGTTCTTTTTTCGCCTTGGTCGCCTTTTTCGCGTATCGTCCACGCGTCCTCGGCGGCCGTTCTGCCTTTTTACGTAATAATTCCACGGCATCATCGATGGTTAAATTCGACAACTCACCGATTCGCTTTTGTACCGTTTTCGAAATCGACGCATTCAAGCCGTCGCAGGCGACGTAGTATCCAAATGGACCGATGTTCACCGTGATGACGTTTTGCGACACTGGATGCACGCCCAATTCTTTAGGATATTCAAACATTCCGATGGCGTCCTCGAGCGTGAGGTCTTTGGCATCCTTGCCAACGTTCGCCACACCCACACGTCGAGGTGCAGGTGGCTTCTTGGGCTTCTTGGGCTTTTTACCATCCTCCGTCGGCACTGGCTCTGGGGTTGCCTCTTGCACGCCGAGCTGTAAATACGCCCCGTACGGCCCGAGCCGAAGCGAGATTTCTTTCCCGCTCACTGGGTCCACGCCGAGTGTTTTGGGGTACATGACCATGTCAGGATCATTCGTGGGAGTGACGAAATCGGGGTCATCTGTGTCGCTCACGATGGCGCCTCGCAACGGTTGCAGCGGGTGCGTAAATCCGCACGTGGGATAATTGCTGCACCCGATGAATCCACCCGACTTGGATGGTTTCAAGCCCAATCGGCCAACCTTACAGCTCGGGCACCGACGCGCATCTGAAACCAATTCATCGCTACTCGACACCGACGACGCGTCATCGTCGTCGCTGCTAGTTTCGCCATCGGTCAACGCTGGCATCTGGTCCTTGTTTACGTGCACGTGGCCGTCGTACGTCGTCTCTCCAAACAAATGACTTCCGAGCTTTTCATCGAGCGCATCGATGACTTCACTGACGCGTAGAGTGGAAAGTGATGATATCTTCCCTTCAAAAGGTACCCACCATTCTGAAAGTAGCGGCTTCCATTCCACTTGCTCGCTTGAAACATCGTCTAATTTGCGTTCCAAATCAGCCGTAAAGCCATAGTCGACGTACGTTTGGAAATAATTCGTAAGAAACGCCGACACCAAACGCCCGCGAGTGGTTGGAATGAGCGCTGCACCTTGTTTTGCAACGTAATCACGCTGCGCGAGCACTTTAAGAATAGGTGCATAAGTACTCGGTCGACCGATACCGCGCTCTTCCAAAGCCTTCACGATTGAACCATCCGTGTACCGTGGTGGAGGCATCGTCTTGTGCTCCGTCGCGACGCACCCTTTGTCTTTGCTGTCGCGTTCGACGCGCAACGCATCACCCGCCGCGAGCACAGGGAGCCATGCATCGTCGCTCGAAGGCGCATCACCGTCACCCTTGACGCTTCGATACGCTGCGAGATAACCAGGAAACATCAGCCGGTGCCCATTCGCCTTGAGCGCCAAGTTGCCGTCGGCGGATTCAATCTCCGCCGCGATGCGGTCGGTAAGTGCGGGAGTCATTTGCGACGCCATCGCACGAGCCCAAATTAAACCATATAATCGCGCTTCGTCACTTCCTGGGCCGATTTGTCTCGCGACTTGCGCGGGCAGCCGGCGCGCGTTTGTCGGGCGAATCGCTTCATGCGCCTCTTGCGCATTCTTTTGCGACTTTTTAAAATACCTCGGCGACTCTGGTACGTACTCTGCCCCGAAAACTTCACCAGCGGTTGCACGCATTTCTTCTATTGCATACGGCGCGACGTAAGTACCATCCGTACGCATGTACGTAATTAATCCTTCCCCGGTTCCAGCGCCCTCGTACAAGCGCTGCGCCGCGGACATCGTACGCGACGCCCCGAAACCGAGCTGTTTATTAGCTTCTTGCTGTAGCGTTGACGTCGTAAACGGCGGCCCAGACGTTCGTTTTGCTTCACTCTGTTTCATATCCACCACGTGCAGCGTCTCGCACTCTCGAACGCGCCTAGCGTACTCCTCCGCCTGCGCCGCGGAGGCTATGGTAAACTTGCCCAATTTTACGCCGTCCACGTTCACGAGTGCCGCCTCGAACGTCACACCTTCTTTCGTCATAACATCCGCTTTAACGGTCCAATACGGCTCACTTATAAAAGCCTCGACTTCTTCCTCGCGTTCACACACCAAACGCAACGCCACGCTCTGCACGCGTCCCGCTGACAAGCTCACGCTCGATGGCAACTTTCTCCACAACAACCCAGACAACGTAAATCCAAACAAGTAATCCAACGCCCGCCGCGCCATGTACGCATCTACCATAGGCACATTAATATCCCGAGGCGTTTTCACCGCTTCCAACACCGCAGTCTTCGTAATCTCGCTAAACGTCACCCGTTTCACGTCCAAATCCGCCCGCAACAACCGCTTCTCTTTAAGCATCTCCAACAAGTGCCACGATATCGCCTCGCCTTCTCGATCCGGATCCGTCGCGAGCAACAGCACATCAACTCCCTTTAAAGCATCAGTGATATCTTTCAACGCCGCGCGCTGTCTCGACGTCGACGTCCACGTCATCGCAAACGATTCCTCCGGCCGCACGCTCCCGCGCTTGTTCACCAAATCTCTCACGTGCCCGTAGCTCGCCAACACCTTGGCCCCGGCGCCGAGGTATCGCTCGATCGTCTTCGCCTTGGCGGGACTTTCGACAATCATGAGCGTTTTCCGCGCCCCAGTCGCGGGCGGCGACGACGTTGACGACGCGAACGTGACTGCGGCGTCTCGTCCCAACTGTCCAATGCGCGCCGTTCGCGCGAGCGTCACGGATGCCAGCGGCACCGAACGCGCCCAATGCGCGCTCGCACGGCGCCACGACATGTCTCGCGCGCGGCGTCCGCCCGTCGATGACGCGTGTATCGTCGACACCGCGGCGGTGCACGGCGCCATTGACGTGCGGCCGTCAATGGCGCTGAAACGCCATTCCGCGTCGTTGCGAGTCGTCGACAGGGGCGATGCCGAGCGCGAGACAGCGCGCGAGCGCGGGTAAAAAGTACGGCCAGCCGCTCTACGCGTCAGCCTGGTTGGATGATCGCACCGCGTGCGTCGCGGGCGGGGGAGGGAAGCGTTCGAGTGGCATTCCAAATCGCATTTTGATCGCGCGCGTGGACGACGTCGATGGATTGGGTGAGCCCGAGTCGTGGACACACACGGATGAAGATGCGCCGCAGAGGTTGGCCCGACACCCGGGGGGGAAGTACGTGGTGTGCGCGTTTGGAGGGACGTTGGGGGTGTTCGCGACGACGCGGCGCGCGGATGCGAGCGACGATGGGGCAACGACTGGTGTAGGCGCTGGCGCTTCGTCGTCGTCGTCGTCATCGGGATGGACGATTGAGGCATGTCATCATGAATTAGGATTACCCGCGCGCGTACACGTCACGCCGGATGAGCGCGAGGTGAAGTGCGCGGTGTTTGACGCGAGCGGCGCGAGGCTGGCGCTCGGCTTGGAAAGCGGCGAGGTGAAGATTCTTAGCTGGCCATCGATGGATGTGGAAATGGAACTCGGGGCGCACGAAAAAGGCGCGGTGACCGACATAGCGTGGTCGCCTGATGGCACTGGGTTGTTGACGACGTCGGCGGAGAACGCGACGACGAGTAACATCGGTCGCGGAGCGGCTGTATGGAGCCTTGAACGAGGCGAGCGCGTACGCACGCTGTTCGACGAGTCCATAGTGAAGTCGCGCGCGAGAAATGTAGTGTTTCGCGGAGCTGCGTTCGCGCCGTCTACGAACGTGGCGTGGACAGGGTTGAATTTGGATGGCCAAGGTTGGGTTGTGAAATGGGACACAAAATCGTGGCGCGTGCTTGGAAAATCGAGAATGTTTCGCAACGAACCGATATCTGGATTTGCGGTGAACGCGCAAGGCACGCTTATCGCTGCCGGTAGCTCCGAAGGACACGTAAAGGTCATCGACGCGATAAAGTTTACGCCGATAAAATACATTAAAGGCGCGCACATGATTTTCGTGACGACGATGGCGTGGAATCCGCGAGGGAACATCATCCTCTCTGGGTCTGCCGATGCGAGTGGGCTCGCGACTAGAATAAACACGCGCTCTTGGACTTTGCGATTGGTCTTATGGTTCACCGTGTTCGTGTTGTTAATTCTCGGCTGGACGTCCGTGCTGTTGGCGTTTTTCCCAGACCCGGTGACGAGCGCGTTACAAGACGGCGATTACGCCCGCGCCGCCCAAGCCGTGGCAGACTATTTCAACGAAGCAAACGTTGCAGACGACATCGACGACGTCGTGTCATCAGCAATGCCATCCCTCGAAGACGTCACCGCTGATAGCGCGTTGTAATCCAAGCCGAGCGTATGACTTTTAATGTAAACACACCGATACAGAAATCTTTCTACAACACATCTACTTCTTCGCACCACTCTCACTGCCTATGTTCGTCGTCGCTATGTCGTTCACGCTCTTCTCCAGCGCCTCGATGCGCTCGCCCATGTCATCAATCTTCGTGATGATCGCATCCGACATCGTCTGAAACCGCGTTTGCATTTGCGTCAAGAGATTTTGCACGAAACTCGACAGCTCTTCCGCGGTGAGCTCGCGCTCGGCGCGCGTGGCGTCCGTCGTCCGCGCCCCGGGCGTCGACATGCGCGCACGCGTCGCACGGTGTCGCCGGCGGTACGTCGAGCCGTCGCGCGCCGCACGCACGCGAGTCACGTGGCAATGTGGCACTAGGGTTTAGGGTTTAGGCGAGATATTCCTCGGGGGTCGGCGCCGAAAGACCCGATCGCGCCGTCACCGCGATCGGCACTCTCACGCGCGCGTTCTCCCACAAACATGTTCTCTCGCGCGTTGAAACAATCGACGAAAGCCTTTGCGAGCGCGCAGCACGCGCGCGGGTACAAGGTTGCGGTGCTCGGCGCCGCTGGGGGCATCGGACAGCCGTGCGGGTTGTTGATGAAGATGAATCCGCTCGTGACGGAGTTGTCGCTGTACGATATCGCGGGTACGCCGGGTGTCGCCGCGGATGTGTCTCACGTGAACACGGCTGCGCAAGTGAAGGGTTACGCGGGCGATGCGGAGCTCGGTGCGGCGTTGAAGGATGCTGATGTGGTGATCATTCCGGCGGGCGTGCCGCGCAAGCCGGGGATGACGCGCGATGATTTGTTTGCGATTAACGGTGGTATCGTGAAGGGATTGGTGGAAGCGATCGCGGATAACTGCCCGGGTGCGATGATTAACATGATTTCCAACCCGGTGAACTCCACGGTGCCGATTGCGGCGGAAGTGTTGAAGAAGAAGGGCAAGTACGACGCTCGCAAGTTGTTTGGCGTCACCACGCTCGACGTCGTTCGCGCGAAGACGTTCTATGCTGAAAAGGCTGGTTTGGAAACCGCGCGATGCGACGTGCCGGTTGTTGGTGGCCACGCTGGCGTGACCATCTTGCCGTTGTTCTCTCAAGCGACGCCGAAGGCGTCCAACTTGAGCGCCGCCGACATCGACGCGTTGACTAAGCGCACCCAAGACGGCGGTACTGAAGTTGTCGCCGCCAAGGCGGGTAAGGGTTCTGCCACGCTTTCCATGGCGTATGCCGGTGCTTTGTTTGCCGATGCTTGCTTGCGCGCGAAGAATGGCGAAGCCAACATTGTCGAATGCACGTACGTCGAGTCCAAGATTACCGACGCTCCGTTCTTTGCCTCCAAGGTCACCCTCGGCCGCGACGGTGTCGACACCATCCACGGTCTCGGTTCTTTGACCGCGTACGAGCAAAGCGCGCTCGACGCGATGATGCCGGAACTCCACGACTCCATCAAGAAGGGTGTTGATTTCGTCAAGGGTAACTAAACACATATAAAATCTTTTGGTAATATTACATCCGTGACTTCACGGCTTCTACTGCTTTCCTAATTACTGTCTCTAAGCGAGCTCAAGCTCTATCATATCTGATACAAATATAATTTATTGTACGCCGAAGCATCGACGCCACCACTCGGACGATCGCGCGAGCTCGCGAATCCTCGTGAGTCAACCAACTTGTCGTCCCACGCGTCGCTCGGCATCTTGAACATATACGCGACCACGCGCGCGCCCGGTCGTAGATCCTCCAGCAGCTTCGCCGATAGCTTGGCGTTTCCTTTCGGCAACAAATATACAAATACCAGCGTCGCGTCAGCTATGGAAACGTCAAACGCCGATGCGTGCTTTATATCGACCAAGTCGCCTACGTTTGCTGTTTCGACGCGAGAGTCCCGTGCGTCAGTCTTTGAGCTCGCGCCACGTTCGTCGTCATCGCGCGCACCTTTCGTCACATTCTCCCGCGCAATCGAATACGCGCGTTCGTCTATTTCTACCCCGACCGCTCGAGCGCCGCGTTCGACCGCGGCGGCGACGCACACGCGTCCGTCATTGCACCCCAAGTCGTACACCACATCGGTGGAGGATACGCTCGCGAATTCCAACGCGCGCGACACCATGAGCGCGGATGTGGCGCTGATTGGACCCAAATCGTCGTCGGCGCGTGCGCGTTCGCGCGGCGCGGGCGACGCGGACATGTCGAGATGTGAGGCGCGACTTGACTGGTCTCGGTTGGTTGGTTGAGCTAGATACTTTTTCGTATGTATTTGTACAACAACACTCTCTTGTGTCGATTATTACTCGACGCGCGTGATCACTGTCTTGATCTAAAAGAAAATGAACTGATTTACCACTTGATGTTCACGCTGTGAACGTTTTCGATCGCACCGAGGGAAACGACGAGGGCGCCAGAGCGGGAATCGAACGCGGACGGGACGACGACGCCGTCGACGGCGACGCTCGTTGGTTCTTTGGACGCGTGGCATACCAAATCTCCGAGACCGTACGCACGGATGTTGACATCAGTGCCGATGAAATCAACAGACAACACCGCACCGCCACCATTCATCATTGCGCTCAATCCGAGCGCGGCGAATTCCACCGCGCCCGACACCAACAGCTCAGCGATGGTGAAAATTTCCCAATCCTTGTGCGCGAGCATAACCGAGACGGTCTCCTTGAGCTCGAGCACGCGAATGTCCCCGCGACGATGAGAGCGCACAACGAATCGTGCGCCTTCCATGGAGCGTTCTTTAATGCCCTCGACGTCTCTCGGACACACGTCGGCGCTCGCCGGCGCGATGGGCTTTTCGTGACTGACAAATTGATTCTTTGTTCGCGACCACGACGCGCCTTGAATGTTGAACACCGCCACCACGGAATTGACGTAGTTACGATTCCAAACCTTCAACGCACTACGTCCGTCGCGCGTGACGTCCTTGAACAAGCAGTCACGAGTCGGTCGCCCAGCGCTTCGGCATCGCAGCACGTTGCCCGACGGCAACACGAGTTGACGCAAGACGTCGAAATCGTGCTGCCCAGGGTGATCGCTCACGTACACCGGACAACCGCCGATGGCGCGCGCGGCGGCATGCAACGCCCCCGATTCATTAGCGCTCTGGAACATATCCCAGTCCGGCAGCACTATTTCACCCATGAAGATGGAGTTGTACACCACGTTGGCAATGTGCACCGTGTGACTCGCTTCATTCGTCGGGTAGAAATCGTCGCTCGCTCTCGCCACGGCGCTCGACTTGAAGTTGTAAATGTTCTCTGTCGAGTGACACATACAGTTAATAATGCCGTTGTCCGGAAAATGAGCCGTGACGGATTCTTCAAGCGCAGCATGAACGCGTCTCGCGAACGACGGACCGCCGCCGTTTTTGTACCCAAGCGCGCCGATGACGGCTTGAGCGTCCACCTTGACGCCATCCACACCCGAGGCGGATAAGTAGTCGTGCATGACGACGTAGAAATGTGCGATCGTTTCAGGGCTTGGGACGCCCACGCCACCGATAGTGAGCGGATCCCACGCTTGCGATGGCTCAATCGAGAGTAATCCGGGCGTGTGGCGCGGATACTTCAACACGGCGCCGTACTTGGCGACGTTTTCTTCATCCGGGTGAATACCACCCCAGTAACCTAACAACGCATGCCAACAGTAAACATATTGTACCCCAAAATCAGTTTTGATTTTCGTCACAACTTTCTCCAATCCGTCGACGAGTTCAGCCGCGGGAAGGTTTAATTTGGATGTTTGATTCCGCTTGCGAAAGAATTTCGGCAAGGTTTTATCCAACACACGTTGCGACAGCGTTCGCTTCATTTTATCATCAAGCGCCTGGAACTTGTGATTCGCCTTGACGGCATAGACGCGATGATTAAAGTTACTCATGCCCGCCACCACGAGCTTGACCATATTGAAGAAGACGTAGTTCATCAACAAGCGAAACACGTGCCAGGTGAACGAGCGAAACTTGCTCGCGTGTAAACGGTTCCAGTAAAACGACGCCGCCAAGGCTGCCAAAAGCCCCGGTGGTGGCGCCGCGGATGTCGTTGGTGGCGGTTTCACCACCGCATCTGGATCAGGGATCGTTTTATCCTTTACGCTCGCTTTACGGTACGACTTATCCGGTAAAACGCTTTGCCAACCATCGTCAATGATGACAAACCTCGCCGGCGTCCCACCTTCACGCAACGTCTGCACCCCGTGCTCAATCCCTGTCGGCGTCACATCGGTATAAAATGCATCCCATGAACACCACCCAAACACGTCCGCGCTCTGTGGAATTTTCTTATTCTCCAACAACTCAAACGTCCCCAACGCGCGTTGCGCTCGCTCCATCGCCGCGTGAATCGCGTCGTACGGCGACCTCGCCGTCGCCATCACCATCACAGAATCCACCCTAATCGCACTCTCATCCGCACAATTCGACTCAACAATCAAATTCAATTCCCCTCTCGACGTACCCTCGAGAGTCGATCTAAAAATATTCCCGCTCGTCGGCAACGCGCACGCGAACCCCGCGCCATCCTCGAGCTCCATCAACAAAAACTGCGTCTCCGCGGGCACATCCTCCCCAGAGCTCCCCCACGCCGGAGTCATCCACCACAATTTACACCTCGCACTCGCCACAAACTTCGTACACGCCATGGACGCCGCCAAGCGCACCACGTGTCGACTCGCGCTGCGATCGGCGCGCAGGTTCCACGCGCTCGTGCGCGCTTCTGTGAACTTCATCGTCGCGGCTTCGGCGTCGGGTGCGTCGCGTACGACCTCGACGTGCGGACCGATGCCTCGAAAGACATCGGACACGTCGTGTGCAAAGGCGTCGCGCGTCATCGCGCCGTCGTCGTCGACGTGCGCGGCGCGCAATGGCACCGTGAGCGCACAGAGGGTGACTCGACATGTGAGCTCCAACCACATGTCACACATTGACGCGAGAATCGACGCGCACGGGCATCGGGGGCATCGAACGGACGACGCGAACGGACGGTATGGACGCAATTGTGCCGCTTGAACGCGCGTTGGCGGCGAGCGAGCGCGCATTGGCGCAAGAGACGCGCGATGTGGAGGCCCTCGAAGACAAGCTTCGCGTCGTGGAGGAGAACATTGATGAAATCGAGGCGGAAAATGCGCGATTGCGCGAGGTGTTGCGGGAGAAACGCGCGGAATTGAGTGCGGCGAAGGATGAAAAAGTGTGCGTCGCGCAGGAGTTGCATGCGCGCGCGGAGTCGGTGAAGGAGATGGAGGGATTGCTGCGCGCGCGGGACGAGGCGGAGACGCTGGCCAAGGCGCGACGGTTGCGCGCGTTGCGAGAGGAAATCGACAAGGAGGAGTACATGCACACGGCGATGAAGGCGAGGCGCGAGGACATGGAGGTGTGTCAGAAAATTCGTGAGCTGACGCGGGATTTTGAGGGTGGACCGTTGGTGACGGAGGATGATGAGATTTCAGAGCGCGTGCCGAGGGACATCTTGGACACGTTGCGGCGCCTCGCGGAGACGCGCGCGGATAATGAAGCCAAAAAGCGATCAATCATGGAACGCGACGGCGGTGGTAAAGATACTGGGACGTTGAAGGAACGAAGCGTCGAAGGCGGTGATGATTGAAATGCGGAAGATTCGATGGATGAAATGATGGAAACAATGACAATGAGATTGAAAAATGGAATTTGTAGCGCGTGGTGGCTCTAAGACAAGGTTAGCTAGACTAATCCCGTACGTCGCCCACACTACTGTTGTGACTAGAATTTGAATAAAATGACAGTGTATAATGTTGTGTACAAACATATAATGTGAGGAGGAAGATCTTTGTTTTGTCTTCACACCTTTTGCGCGTTGTTCCGTTGCGCGTCACTTTGCTGACCGTCGTCGCTCTTGTCAGATCCGTCAGAGCCGTTGTCGGTATTCTTGGCGTCCCGCGCGGACGTCACCGCTTTGTTATGACCTTTGCCTTGCGAATGATGCGCCGGGACTTTGCCCGAGGCACCACTGATGAATCCTGACGTGCCCATCATCGGGTTCGTGTTTTGCTGTCCCATGTAGCCCATCGCCGCGGCTTGCATGATGGACGCAAAGTGCGCTTGCATGGTGCCAAACTGTTCCGTCGTAAACGGCATGGTGAGCGACGCCGTTCCAACGGGAGTCTGTGCAGACACAGATCTTGGTCCTATGGACGAAAACGCGCTCTTCTTACCGCTTGCGCTGTCTTTACCATCGGTGGCTTTACCTGCGGGTTGAGCGGCGGCTCGTCTATCTACTACGGCGGCGGCGGTTTTCCCGCTCGTGTCTTCTTGCCCAGACTGATCCGTTCCCGCTGACGCGACGAGAGCGGTGGCGGCTTTTTGTCCCCACATGTTGGACAACATCGAAATATAGTTCAAGAACTGTTGTGGGTTATTCATCGAAGATCGTGGGTTGTGCATACCCGCGGGCGCGGCGTTCGCGACGCTCAAGTACGGGTTCACCATCGGCATGTTCATCATCCCTGGGTACGCCTGTGGGACGCCGAAATATCCCGCGCGCATATCCGCCTGTAACGTGCACTGCATGGAATCGCTCGCCACCGAAAGCACTGCGGCGACAGCGGCGGAGGACGCCGCGTGCGCGACGTTTTCCTTTGACTCTTCCACGTTGACGCTCTTTTGCGCGGTTTGCGCGCTCTTCCCAGTGCCGCCCGAATTGTTGCCATCCGCACCACCGGTGCCGCCCGAGCCACCGCTTCTACCCGACCTTCCAGTGCCTCCACTCCCACCACTTCCACCCGTACCACCACTCCCGCTCGGCTGCGACGTTGCCTTGCGCGGATACGGATGCGCCGGCTTTCGTTTCGGCCGCGCCGGCGGAATTTCAATATCTACATCAACCGCAAACTTCCCACCGCTACCACCGCCACCACCGCCACTGGACGTCGTCATCTTCGATGACGTGCGCTTCGATTCATTCTCCACATCACCCGCTCGCGCACCCGCGTTCTCGCTCGCAGACGTATCTCCTTTCTTCGACGCCTCGCGTTGAAGCTTTGAAAAAAACTTTTGCGCGTGCGACCGAATCTGCACCGCCGTCTTCGTCCCGATATGCTCCTCAATCTTACGCCACGCCCGTCCATGCGCCTTGAGCGATTCCAAAAACAACACATGCTCCTCCTCCGTCCACCTTTCGCGTTTCTTCGTAATCGTATACGGTTTCCGAACCTTCAACGCCGGCGCCGGCGCGCTCGCGCTCGCCCCCGCGCGCCCCGTCCCGCCCCTCTCGCCGTCGCCACCCCTACCCGGCGACGCGCTCGCACCGCGCTCACGCTTCACATCCACCACCGCCTTAGTCCTCGCCTGTCCGCGCACCGTCGTCGACTTCTTCGTCGCTCGACGTCTCGCGACGCCCTTTCCCGCGAGCGACTCCCCCGACGTTTCCCTGTCCTCCTCCTCCTCGTTGGCGGCGCGCCCTCGCGCGACCCCCATCGACCTCTCGACGACGACGACGCGACCGATGGTCGTTCGATCGAACCCGCGAATTGCGACGCACGAAAGACACGTCAAATGGTCTCAACGCCGCACACCGCGTCCGGTCGTCGACCGTCCGTCGTCCGCGCGGGAAGAATCGAAAGGACCGACGCGCGAACGAATGAATGAATCGACGCGTGAATGCGTGAATGAATGGCTGACGGACGTCACGTCACGTCGTCGTCGCGACCGCGATCGCCCGTCGCGCGAGAGCGCGTGAGACAGAGCAAAAAAAAAGGGATCCGATCCGAACGCGTCGTCGCGTCGCGCGCGGCGGAATCACCACGCACGGCGCGCACGGCACGCGCGTCGTCTCACGCGCGCGAACAAAAAAAAGCGAACGAAAAAAAAGCGAACGAACGACAAAAAAAGCGAAAAAAAAAGCGAAAACACACGCGAAAAAGCGCGCGACCCGATCGAGACGTCGAGATGTCGACCTCGATCTCGATCCTGGTTTTCCCCCTATATATATGGGTATGTCGTCTCTATATACGCCGAATGTCCGAGAAAAGGTATATATCGCATGCATAGATAGATCTCATCATATATAATACCAACATGGCGAGTGTCGTGCACGCACGACGTACGGCGCGCAGGCGCAGATCGCAGATCGCAGACCACGCGACCGACGACAGATCGCGCATGCGATCGCGCACTCTGCGATCGGCGATCGGCGATCGGCGATCGGGGGCGAGGGCGGGGAATACAAATAATATCTATCTCCCCCCACATGGGGCACAAATATCTCTCCAGGTTAAACTAAACCCTAATGTAAATCGTTAGGGTTTGGGACGCTTTGTCGCGGCGTCACCCATCGTCGTGCGCGCGCATGTCGCACGGGGCGTCGTCGTCCGTGGCGTCGTCGTGGACGTGCCTTCGCGCGACGTGGACGACGAGTGCGCACGCGTACGTCGACGCCAGGGCGGATGATGCCGGCGCGCTGCGTGCGGCGTTTCGCAGGGTTGGATTGGGTGGTGACGATGACGATGATGATGATGACGACGCGCGCGCGCGCGAGGCGTGCGCGGGCGTGGGGTGTGCGATGATGACGACGACGACGATGATGATGATGGTGTCTCCTGCGCGCGCGTTGGCGATGCGGTGCGCGACGAGGAAGGTGCTGAGGGAGTTTGGTGAGGACGCGGATGCGCAGGCGCGAGACGCCGGCGCGGCGCTGGGCGAATGCGCGGAGAAGACGGTGTTGCCGCGACGTGCGGATGCGATATTACGCGCGCTGCACGCGATGGCGAGGTGTGGGAAGGCGTTGGATGTCGCACTCGTGCCGGGTGCGGTGCCGGTGCTGCCGACGTGTGGTGGGGTGATGGACCCGGAGCGCGCGACGCGCGTGGCGACGAAGAATGCGAGCGTGGCGTCGGCGTATTACGAGGCGTTGGCGTGCGTTTTAGGGTGCAAGAACGACGAGTGTTTGACGTATTTCAAGCGTCTTGGGGATGTTGATGTGTTTAATGACGATAAACTCGTGGTATTTGGGGTGATTGAGACATTTCTTGGGCTTTTAGACGCGCCAAAGGAACGCGGGGACGCGTCGGCGGAGTGCGCGCGCGCGTCGGGCGCGTTGCGCTCGTTCATCTCGCGTGGATTCAACGCCATGGCCACCAGGGACGATTGCGATCGAGCCATGGTGAAGAGGTTCATGTCTTTCGTTTTGGCGTGTTTACGGTGCGATAACGCCTCGTTCGCTCGCGTGGCGTTTGAAGGCGTCGAGGCGAGCGAACCCGCCGTGGCGTTGCAAGTGTGCCTGTCGCGAACGGCGGAGGAACCCGCCGCCGCGGAGGTGTACGCCGAAATCAAGCGTCGCATGTCGTGACACCCAACCATCGATTTCGTCGTTGTTGATTAAATAGTCAATTGTTGTTGTAGTTTTTGTTGCAAAAAAAAAGGGAATTCCATTCTATCGACTGCCGACGCTAAATTTCTCGAAATTCAGTCTTGTCGAGCGACACCGAAGTGTCGCGGCCAAAGATTGCGAGCGTAGCTTCAACCGACCCGTCATCGTTGCGCACGTTGATTTGACCTTTGAAACCCTTGAATGGCCCGGTGTGTACTTCGACGCGTCCTAAACCAGTTGGTTCTTCCACGCGCGACGACGTCGGTCGCATGTCCCCAAAGTCGTCGCCCTCTTCGACGGCGGCGGCTTCTTCGCGAATCACTCGCGCCTCCTCTCGCGCCTTTTCCAGTTCGACATCCTCTTCCGTCAACACTCGCGGCGTGCACGCACGAATCATTTTGGGAATCTGATCATCCACCGTCGTCGGTTGGTTGACAATCTGATACTTTTTCGCGCCAAATCTCGAGCTCCCACCCGTGGCGAACCCTCGCACGCTTCGCAAGTCGTCAAACGAATCCAACAACTGTTGCGTGAGCACGCACTTCACCAGCACGTACCCGGGCTGGAGCATCTCACCTTCTTCTACCATTTGGCACAACTCTAAATCGGTTTTCCCTTCTGCGTCGGCGGCGGTGACGTAAAACTCCGCCGTTGGAATTTTTGGCACCCACGCATCCACGCTTTGCCCGCGCGTCACGCGCGTCCCATTCAATCCTAAAATATCCTTCAGCGCCGACTCCTCACGCTCTTCGGGAGTCTCAACCATGAACCATCCACTCTTTTCAATCGATTCCGACATGAATTTCTGCACCACAAACTCTCGTTGCACCTCTGTCGCGCCGCGCGCCTTCATGTCCTCCACCAACCTCGTCGTCGCCATGATGCTATCCATCGTCTTCGACACCTCACTCGCGCGCACCGCCCGTCCCGGCCCTGCGCGACGCTCCCGCCGCGCCGCGCGCCGACTCTCCATCGCATCGCGCGCCGCGGCTTCAGCGTCCTCCTTGACGCGCGTCTCGAGCTCAAACTCGCGCGCTGGGTCCGCGCCATTCGCCTCAACTTCTCTCGCCTTCAACACGCGCTCGACGAGGTCAGCTTTCTTCCCAGACACCGGCAACGCATAGGCGCGTAATATTTCCTTGAGTTCCACCGCCTTGAGCGCGTGCACGTCGCGACCGTCGTCCGCGGGGGTGGCGTACGTGCGGCTCGCGTGACGGCGGCGCCCGCGCACCGACGTCAGCGCCGCCGCCGTCGTCGTCGTCGCCGCCGCCGTCGCCGGGCGACGCGCGATGGGCACCGCGAATCGCGTCATCGTCGTCGTCGTCGCCATCGCCGCCATCGTCGTCGTCGCCATCGTCGTCGTCGGCGTCGTCCGACGGGCGCACTCGCGCGCGCTGTTGTGTCGCACCGCACTCGCGCGCGCGCCCCGATGGACGACGCCGACGACAAGTACGCGAAAAAACCCGCGCGACGCGCGGTCGTGGGTGGGTTTTCATCGCCGCCGCCGTCCGTCGGACGCGGCTCGCGCCTCGATGGCGGCGCTGGCGCGTCGTCGATGGCGATGGGCGACGATGGCGATGGCGCCGATGGATTCGCGAAGCCGCCGCGGCGCGTGAGCGCGTCGGCGCACGCGACGCCGACGCGGTTTAACGCGGACGAGTTCATGGCGTCGTCTAGGGTTGGTGGTGGCGGCGGCGCGAGGTTGGATTTCTCGCGCGGCGGCGGGGACGACGGTGGGGATAAGGCGGAGCTCGTGCGCGGGGCGTTGGATCGATTGGCGTTTTCGAACACGGTGTCGCAGGTGCAGGACGCGTTGGGGAGCGTGCTCGCTGATGCGAGTGAGGAAGTGACGGAGTATGCGGCCAAGGCTTCGGAGACGTTGGCGAGGTTTCAAGCCGCGCAGTTTGCTTCGCAGTTTAATCCGATTGAAAGCGCGTTGCACATGAAGCCAACGTACGTGAAAGTTCCCGCGCAAACGGTGGAGCAATTGAAGTTTTGGGAGAATCAAGACGTGACGTCGCTTAAGATGACGCATTTGCAAGAAAAGCAGGTGATTTTGGCGGAAAATGCCGGCATGAGGGCGCTGTTGGGTGAGGATGCGAGCGAAGGCGTGCAAGAGCTCAGAGAAACAGAGGACGGCGTCAATCGCGCGCTTTTACTCGCCGCCGTGGAGGAAATTACGAATTTACGCACGCGCGTGAGCGTTCTCGAAGGCGAAGCCGCGAAACACAAGGTGAGCGCCAGTGGCTATGGATTGGCGGGGATGTTTAGTGGCGACGGAGCGTCTGGCGTCGACCAGGCGCAAATGCAAAAGCTCACGAGAGAATTGGCTCGTTTAGAGGAGAATAACTCGCGCATGACGTGGATGTTGGGCGAGAAAGAAAAGCAAATCAAAGAAGTTCGCGCGAAATACACTGAATCTGCGGCGTATGTGTTGCAAGAAAAGCTTCAAGAGTGTATGGAGGCGCTCGAGGTGGCGGCGAATTTGCAAGGCGAACAGCTCGCGTTTCTCGAAAAGCACGCGCTGTCCAAATTGGAGAGCTTGGATGACCAACTCGCGGACGTGCAGTGCGCGGCGGAGAGTAAAACGGAACACTTAGCACAGCTGCGCACAATCATGCAGCGATATTTCGTCGATGGCGACGAAGGCTCTGTGAATATTTTAACGTCGCTCACGGGATTCACCGCTGAGGAGGGCAATAAACTCGTCGACGCGCGTCGCTCGAGAAGCTTCACGGGAATATTGAGCATGATTGGCCAAAAACTTTCGCCAGCCGTGAGTGCGGCGTCGTCAATGATTGTGGCGTGCGCGCCTCCGACGACGAATCTGCCCAAACCGAGCGACGCGCTCAAGGCGCTCGGCGTCGATGTGGGTGAGGATGAAGACGAAGAAGAACAAGTGAAGACGGAAGCGCCGTCGGAAGACGCCTCGAACGCACAAGACGAGGTGGCGAAAACGACGGAAGAAACGCAACCCGAACCCGAAAAAGTCGAAGAGCCACAGCCCAAGGTTGAGGTTGAGCCACGCCGCGCGCGCGCGTCTCGCGTCGTCAAAAAATCATCCGCCGGTTTTTCCGGCTTTGAAGACGCGTCGCTCAAAGAAAAGCAACAAGCCGAACGCGCCAAGGCGCGCGGACCGTTGCCCCAACCCAAACTCACAGGTCGCGCCGCAGAACGAGAACAACAAAAGCGCCGCGAAACGAACGCGCGAGATACCGAAGGTTTTGCCGGGTTCGGAGACGACCCGTTGGACTCGGATTCCGACTGACGTCATCGACTATAAATTAAATCGTGTAATATTAATCCTCACTAGCCACCGCGGATGGCGCATCACCACCCTCATCCTTTGCATGAGGGTTTTCATCCTCCGACTCCCCCGTCATGGGCCCGTAATACTCGGGATCCTTCAACATGCAATCGCGCAACGCGCTCGTCGCCTCGTAGCACACCTCCACGAAATCCTCATCCGTCTCCTTCGCCTTATCCACGCACGCCTCCCACGCCACGAACGCATCCTTGCACGACCCGCCCTTCATATACTTGCAAAACCCGCACGTCTCTTCGTCCTCCTCGTCGCCTTTCGTCTCGTCAGCGACGTCGTCGTCTTTTGTTTGTGATGTCGATGACGACGATGTCGTCGCGCTCCCGGTCCCAGCGTCTGCGTGCGCGGCGCGATCGTCGCCCGGCGCGGTCGACGCCGTCGCCGCCGATGCATCGCCCGTCGTCGTCGCCGTCGTCGTCGCCGTCGTCGCCGCCATACTGCGTCGGCGTCGGCGTCCTTCGCGCGGCGCACACTGCAGTCGCCATTCGCATGCGCGCCATGCCGCCCGACGCCGCGCACGACGCCGACTGGACGCGCACGCGATGCGTCGAGCTCCTTAACGACGCCAACTTGGCGTCCGATGCCGACGCGACGACGAGCGCGCTCAAGCAAGTGGTTGAGCTCGTGACGTCGCACGCGGGCGCGCGCGACGCATCGTTGAGCGATGTCATCGATGCGGTGCTTGAATTCCGCGCAGCGCCCGCGGTGGCGACGCGCAAGTACATCGCGGGGATGTGCGAGACGATTGGGAAGGCGCGCGAGGACGCGCTGGGGGCGTGCATAGACGCGGCGCGGGGTATGGTGCGGGATGATTCGGCGATTGTGGCGAAGCGCGCGAGCGCGGCGTGCGGCCAGACGTTTAGAGAAGCGTTGATCGTCGCCGCGGTGAAAGGAAACGCACCGAGAGTGTTGAAACACGTCACCGCGGCGTGGGTAGCGGCAAAGGCGGCGATGGAGGACGTGGCGGGGGTGTTGTGTGCGCCTGGAGGGAACGATGGGGTGAAAATGCAATGCGCAAAGACGGTCGAAGCGGCGATCTTGTCGCTCGCGGGCGAGGGTTGGGGGTCGAACATCGTGAAAGTCGGGCATAAGACGTTGAATTTAGAAGAAATGATGTCTGATGGGGTGGTGCTAGCGGAGCGTTTGCATGAAGCGCTGAGAGGGGTGAGTGAAGGGACGAAACCTACGGGTCCTTTGGCGCTCGTGCTCGTCGCGGCGTTGGGCAACGTGTGCGTGAAGAAGGCTGAACTCGCCACGGGGTGTACGCCAGTGTTGATTGAATATGCGAAATCGCACGTCACTCGCGAGCGCGAGGACGTCGCTGCGAACGGCCGAGCATCGGCGACAAATGCGAGCGTGAGCAAGGAGTTGAAGACGGTGTTGCTCGACGTCTTGCGCAACGGACCGACGCAAGCCGTCGAAGGTGGGATGATGAATGAGTTATCCACCATCTGTAGAGAACTAGGCGCGGGTGATGCTGTAGATAGCGCACTGCGTCATCGCGAGCGCACCGCGCACGCGCTCGGGGAGAAGCGTGCGAGCTTTTTATCACCCGCGGGGAATTTGAAGCGAGCGCGCATGCGCGAGCGCGAGTACGTCGCGCCTCCTCCTCCTCCTCCGCTCATGCCGTTGGCGCCGATGACCGATCCGAACATATTGCGGCAAATCCTAGTCACGCTCGCAGCGTTGGCGAATAGCCCGGATCGCAACATGCTCGACGCGTTCGTCACGCAGCTCGCGCCGCCCGCGTTGGCGGACGCGATTTTGGCCAACTTGGAGCACCTGCCGCCGGCGAGTCAGTTTTACCTCGCCAGCCGCGCGAACGCACAGCGTCCGCCACCACCGCCGCCCATGGCTGCAGCCGCAGCCATGGGGCCGGTCGTGCCCGAACCCGAAGACACCGCCGAGCCGCTGTCAGTCATCGTCAGAGTCGAGGAACTCAACGCCGAAGTCGCCGAAGCGTTTCGCCTCGAAGCCATCCAGCGCATGCTCGCCGTGGGCACAATGGCTGAAGAATACGGCGGTGCCGAGAAGCTCACGCTCAGTGGTCCTCTTCGCAGTTCCCTCTTAGCGCGCCTCGCCGCTGCGGGCGCTGCGAAGTCGTCTGGTGCGTCCATGGAGGAAGAAACGCTCGCCATCGCGTCCGCGCTCCTCTTCACCGCCGACGGAGGCGGGGTGTACGAACTCGAAGGCGTGCACATGCTCATGAAGTGGCTCACCACGCTCTACGCTCAAGAAATAGCCTACGATTTTAGCTACGTGCCCTACGAACACGCCATTTCAGCTGCGATTGAGTGCTTGACGCGCGGTGTCGCTGGGGCGACGAGTACGACCGCCATCGCGAGCGGCGCGAAGAAGCCGCTGTCGCAATTGTTGTGCGACGTGCCCGCGCTCCCGGGTGCGGTTTGGCGCGCGTTCCGCATCATGTGCCGATTAGACACGGGCAGCGAGGATGGAGAGGACGACACGGCAAAGTTTCCAACGACCGAGGAAACCGTGACGCTCATCTTGAGCGTGTTGCAAGACATAATTTTAGAGCGACCGCCGTCGCGCGAAGACGCGTTGGAGTTGTGCTTGGAGTGCGCGACGTGTAACGACGAAGCTGTGCGCGGCAAGGCGATTCGACTCATCGCCAATCGGTTGCATCCGGTGAAACATTTAGCGCAGAACATCGAGGTGTACGCAAAGGCGGGGCTCGAACGCGGACGAACGATCGGTTTACAGGCGTTGGAAGACGCCAAGGCGCTCGTGCAACGCGACGCCGCCGTCAAGGAGGAAGCCGTCGAAGACGAAGGCGACGACGGCGCCGCAAAGGACGATGCGGACGCCATGGACGCGACCGACGCCGCCGCGCTCGTTGAGATTGCGGAAAAGGTGGATCACATTGCCAAGGCTGGCGACACCGCGGTGGGTCCGATGTTATTATATTGCGCGTTGTGCGCGAGAAATTACGCGTTGCTTCCGGGTTTGTTTGAGGCGTACGCCTCGCTCGACGAAGAATTACGCCTCGCGTTGCATCGACCGGTGAATGGATTAGCGCGTGCGGTTGGACCGAATTGTTTGGAATTGTGCGAAATTATCGCCTCACCGCCCGAAGGGTCGTTGCCGCTCGTGGTGGAGTGTTTGGAGACGCTCGCGTCCATTTCGAGCATTCCGGCGCCGACGGCGTTGCTCGACGCCGCGGAGGCGTTGTGCGAGTCGCAAAATAAGGATGTCGCTTATCTCGCGCCCTTGGTGTGCTCGTTCGATGAGGAACGCATTCGTGATTTACTTCCGCAGTTCATTAAAGCGGGTGTGGGGATCTTTAGCTCGGTTCTGGACGCGTTGCTTTCGGTGCCCGAGGACGAAGCCGTGCTCAGTCCGGTGGCGATTTTCATCGCCGTACACGAAGTACAAACCGGTGGCGACTCGGGCGTAAACCTCAAGCAACTCGTCGACGCGTGCTCGACGTGCTTCGAGCGCCCCGACGTGTTTACGCCACAAGTCTTAGCGTCTGCGATGCAGCAAATGGTTGAGCAAACGCCGCTTCCGCTGTTATTCATGCGCACGGTGATTCAAGCGGAAACCGTCGCCCCGCAACTCAAAGAGTTCACCCTCGGTTTACTCCGCACCTTGGTCAACCGGCAAGTATGGAAAATGGACAAGAGCATTTGGGAAGGATTCTTGCGCTGCGCCAAGCGCGCGGCACCGAGATCGTTCCCACTATTCACTGACCTTCCCGCGACGACCCTCGCCGACGTCCTCGCGAAATTCGGCGACGCGTTTAAAGACGCGTTGTCCCAATACGCCAACAATCCGAGCGTGGCGAGTACGATTCCGAAAGCCATCGCCGCGTTACTCAGTTAAATTGCATTCGCGCGCGCGCGGGGGCGTGAGCTCTAGGCTCATTCGCTCTCTCTCGCGCGTGCGCGCCGTCGTAGCCTCGCGTTGTAACGCGCCCAACGTTTTCATAGCAAACCTAAGCGATCCAATCCTCACTCTGTGCCTCGCGCGCGCACCGTCGTCAACCATGGCCAGCGCCGCGGATCGATTAAACATCTCCTCCCAGCTCGAACACTTACAGAGCCGTCACGTCGGGACCGGACACGCCGACGCCACGAGACACGAATGGGCGGTGAACATTCATCGCGATTCCTACGCATCCTACGTGGGACATCACCCGATGGTGTCGTATTTCGCCGTGGCGAACGGGGAGAGCATCGGGAGAACCAAGTATGACTTTACACAGAAGATGTTGCTGCCGTGTGGGTTGCCGCCGGAGGTTGAAGAGGAGTAGAGCAACGCGAATGAGTGGGCGCGAGGGGGTCGGATCGCTCGCGCGCTCGAGCGGCGTAAAGTCGTGGTAAACACGTGTACATGAAATGATAGCGTAGCGAACTTTGTATTGGAAACGAAAACGTATTTATGTAGAACGTATGTGTGCGTTTGTATTGATGCTAGCGTGCTAAGGGCACTTCTAGGCGATGAGCTGCACTTACTGTAAGTATTCACGACGCGTACCGCGCGCGGCTCCGTCTGGACGACGGCTCTTGCAAAAATGATCCGCTTTTAGAGCATAATTTAAGGGCCAACGACGTAGTTGGACAAGCCGCCACCGATGCGGCCGTTTGAACGAGCCTTGTGAAGCGCGATGCTGCCGACGATAAGAGCGGCGAACGCCATGAGAAAGTCAAACGCGGCGAGGCCAGTCAACGGTTTGAGCGAGGGGGCAACATGCGAAACCGCTTCCAACGTGGCGACGGATGTTTGGAGATCGGTGACGTCAGATTCCAAAAGCTCCAACGCATAGTCGACGTACGCCATGCGCTTCTTACTGAAGGTCTTGGCGCCCATGCTCGTTGCCGTGGCGGCAATGGTGCTGGTTTCAAACGTCCAGTCCGTGACAGAGCCCGTGGCCGCGGGAGTAATGCCGGTGCTTGCAGCAGTCCGCACACTGGCGAGGAAGGTGGTGTCAAGAGGAAAGAAGTAGAAGTTGCTCACAGCTGCTTGAATCTCATCAGAGAGAATGAAAGAGACGAAAGCTCTGACAAGTGCGGCGGTTTCCCCGCTCGTGTACGTTTTGTGAACGTGCAAGTACGTAAACGCGCAAATCGGCCAGACTCCGCTGCCATCTTTGTTGAACAAGTTGAAGCTGGCACCCGTCAAATCACCAGAAAAACTCGCACCGGTGTACGCGTTCCGCACTGCCTCCGTTACCACAGATGGGATGTTTGCGGAAGTAATCCCAGCCGGGTCACCCTCCTTGGTGACGAGCCATTCGTCGGCGTTGTTCTTGAGGGAGAATTCCGCCAAGTCGTCGGCGTGGCCGTGACCCGCGTCGAGGTAACCGATGGAGTAAGCGCGTGCGGCGATCTCACGACGAACGCCATCAGAGCCTTGAACCCCGTGATACGTATCGCCAGATAAGTCAGAGCTGAAGGAAGAGGAGCTCACGGTGCCAGTATAGACAGTGGGGCAGCCAGCATTCAAGTAACCCTTGAGGCCGTACGTCGACGAAGAACCGTCAGAGCGGAAGACGACATGGATATTTTCAGCGGGTAAGGTGATACCGGTATCGGCCTTAATATCAGCATCGTTCCACATCGTAATAGCGCCAGTGTAAATCTTAGCGAGCGTACACGCTGAGATTTTGAGCTCCCCCGAGCCGTACCCAGGAAAGGTGTGAAAGATGCCGATGGCGCCGATTTGGAAGGGAAGTTGCAAGTAATCGCTCACAGTGCCTCCGCTTACGGCTGAGCTCAAACCGAAATCGGTACTCGCAAAGTCAGCTGCGTCGGTATTCCAATCGGCTTCCCCAGTACCAGAACCGACGGATCGGTACGTCATGCGCACAAAGCTTCTCGAGCGTTCCTCGAGCAAATCCATGGCGTACCAGAACAACTTGGACGGGTTCGTCGTCCCGGATCCGTGCAACTGGAAACGCTCGAGACCAGCCGTTGTGATATCTTGCAGAGATTGCGCCGCACGCGCGCCAGACGCGCACATCAAACCAGCGACGAGCGCCGCGCACGCCAAGGCGAAGCGCTGGCGACGGCTCGCGCCGCCACTAATCTTTCCGTCACCCTTCATGACTTCGTGTATATATACCTTCGAATGCGCACGTAAAACGCGTGCGTGTACACAGAAACAAGTGTATTCGTCAACCTCGTCGCCGTGTGCGCGAGTGATCTCGGTCTCGTCGTGTAAAGGACGCCGTGATGTGCCGCGCCAATCGTCGTGATCACTTTTTTGTTCCCCTAGGTCGGTTGGACGTGCGTCAAAAAAAGACTACGATTACAACAAGGTCTACGCTAAGCGCGCGCGCATCGATGCGGGCTAGGACGATCGGGATAAAAGATTTTTGAACCTGACGTTTATGGATTCGCTCGGTGCGCGCCGGTGGGCTGGGGCGGCGGGCGCGCCGCGCGCCGCGCCGAGGGTCGGCGCACGGCCGGAGAGGTGGGCGACGCGGGAGATGTAGACGTCCCGGCAGGATTCTAACGTGGCCCGTGCGGCGTGTTTGTCGAAATCTGGCCGGGCGCGGAGGATGGTGTCGACGACGTCGAGACCGGCATCGGGCCAGTTGGTGAGGAGGGCGCCGTACGCGCGCTCAAATTCGTCGCGGTTTGTCGCGGAGACGAGCTCGCGGAGATTTTGTAAGCGCGCGATGCGTCCAAGGGCTTTGTTTTCCGTCATGTGGAGCTTCATGGACTCGATGAGTTCGATTTCGTCGGCTCGTAGACGGGGAACTGTGTGCGGGGCGACGACGACGAGCTGCTTTGTGAAGAGCGCGAACAAGAGCTCAATCAAATGCTCAAAGAGCGTTTCGGTGACTGAGTCCGCGACGTTCACGTCCAACCACGCGTCAAGGTCGCCCATGTAATCTTCTATCGTAGCCAATAACGTCGTCATCGCCTCACCGCACGCCCAAATGCTGTTTGAGTTGCTGCTGTAAAACTTTAAGAGCACCTCGTTCAATCCGGGGTCGTCGAGCACGCGACGAGAAATCAGTTTTCTCGCCTCGGCGTGTATGCGATTAAACTTTTGTATGGTTTTCTCAATCGCGTGCACGATCACGGTATCTGTCGCACCTATGGCGCCGGTAATCATGGACTGCATATCCTTTGATAAGTCACGGCATCGTCTCGAGTCGTTTACTCCGGCCACGATTCGCTCAAAGGGCACGCTCTTGTTCAAGTCGGAATGCGACGCTTCGTGCCTACTTCGACTCGGCGTCAGTGACGGCGTGCTAGTGGATGAGACTAGCTTGGGTGTCATTTCGCTCAGCATGTTCAAGCGTTCGGCAACCGTGCCGGCAAAATCGTAGAGGGCGTTTCCCGCGACGCGGCCGCATTGGCGTACGAAAACATTCGACCTCGTGCCCGTTGCGATGCGCATCTGATCCGTCATCAATCTAAAAAACTCCACATCGGTTGGCGTCCACAATTTACCGCCCCCGTCCGGCTTTGGTGGCTTTGAAATTGCCACCCGGGATAGATTTTCAGTCCAGCCCGTGAGTGTACTTCGCAAGCGCTCGCAGTACGCGTCGATGAGGGTGGACAACCCAGAAGGATACGGTAGCGGCGGCCACGCCACGTCGCCCTCTTCAACAGATGCATCGTCGCCGGAATCTATCTCATCCGATGTTTCAATTTCCAGCCCGAGCGATTCTATTGCGGTGAAATAATGAAACGACCACGTCACCGTCGTCACCATGTCGCCGTTGGATGTGTTCGGACTCGTGCTAAGTCTCGTGAGCAACTCGCACACACCAGCGTGGTACGTTGGCGCCACAACGGTTTCAAACACTCGCCATTCAGATGGAAACGCTGGAATGGTATAATCATGCATTTCCGCGAGTGACACTAAACTTTCGTCGAGAGCGGCGAGCACGTTTTCGATGCTCTCCTTGTCATCCAACCCACTAAATCCTTCCGTGATGAGCGACAGCCGCACCTCAACCGCGGTGGCCATTTCCTCAAGCACGCGCGTTTTCCACCTCTTGGGCTCCGGGGGACGTAAATTCAACACGCGATTCGTCGTTTCTTCAATTTCCTCGACGAAATCCGCCGCGTCGCTCTCGTACTCTGCGTCTAACACTTCTTGCTCCGCGACGACGCGCACGCAACGCACGAGCGCCGCCACGCTCGACTGCCCACCTAAAATACTCTGCCGAACCGTGTTCCAAAGCATCTGTTCAAACGTCCGCCACGCGTCATCGACGCAGTCGAACCCGCGGTCCAACCGTTCGTGCTGTCCCGCTCGTCGCAACAACGCCACACGAATCGCTCGCGAATCCAAATCCAACCCCACGAGCGCATCCCACGTCGCAAACAACGCGCGTTCATCCTTCTCTAGCGCCTCAATCGCCTCCCGCGCGCGCTCAATCGGACGTAACGCCTCGCGCGCCTCGCGCGTCAATCGCGCCTCCGTCGTCTCGCTCGTGCTCGCGTTCGACCCCTGACCCGCGCGTGACGCCACCATCTCATCAATCTCCCGCACCGCCGCGCGAGTATCGCTCGCCAATCGTCTCAGCGCGCGCGACGCGTTCACGCCCGCGTCAATCGCGCGCAATTTCGCGCGCATCGTCGCCAACGCCACGGATGCCGCACCGCCATCATTCACCGCGTCGTCGACGACGCGCATCGGCATCGCCGCCGCCGACGCGCGCGCGTCGCTGACCATCGCACGCGTCTTTACTCGCTCGCCCGCTCGTGCGTCGCGCGCCGTCGTCGCGTCATGTCGCACCAGCGGCGCGCGTGTGTGCGGCGTGAAGCGACCGTTCAAAGCGTCAAACAGTCGCGCGCGACGCACGACGCGAACGCGAACGTCCCGCGTTGGCGGAGGCGACGACGACGCGAACGCGTACGTCAGCGACGCGCGACGCGCGGCGTCGGCGCGTCAGGCACCGCGCGCGCGACGCGGGAGGTGGATAATCATCGTCGTTTCGGCGCCAGCGTCAACGCGTGTGCGAACGGATGATGTACGCCGCGCCGACGGGTGCGTCGACGGGTGCGGCGCCGATGCGACGGACGATGCGGTCGATGGCGTCGTCGTCGTCGTTGGCGTCGTCGAGGAGCGCGTATGCGAACGGCGTGAGGTTGGATGGGGTGCGATGTCGCGTGGCGGAGCGGCGAGGATCCGCTCGCGGTCGACCGAACGCGCGGGCGTCGAGTGATGCGGATGGCGATGGTGCTGGCGATGGTGATGTCAGTCGTGATGGAACGGCACGGGATGATTCCGCGTCGTCGTCGTCGTCGTCGTCGTCGTCATCGTCGTCGTCATCGGTGGCGAAAGTAGGGGGCGAGCAGAGCGAAGATGGTTTGAAGAGCGAAACGTCTGGCACGCGTAGCCGAGCGGCGGATGAAGGCGTCACGAGTGAAAATGCAGGCGACAACGCGCGGAGTGCGAGTGCGAAGATGATTAGTGACGAGGGCGATGCGGTGACGGAGTCGAGTTCGGGTGATGAAGGGCCGAGCGGGACGGTTCGGTTGAGGCGCGCCGGGACGACGCCGTCTTCGACTTCGACGACGTCAGGTGGGACGATTCGAAAGCGCGTTGATCCATCGCGAGGGGCGGTGAAGCGACCAGGAGGGTTTGCACGCGAGGCGTTGTATCGCGCGCGAAATGAGGCGGCGCAGGCGCTTGAAAATATCAGAATGAACCAGGAGGAGGCCAAAGCGAACGCTGCTGCGGCGGCGGCGGTGAGCGAGGCAAATACGTCGAACGTTGGTGATAGTTCCATCAAACAAGCGGCCGGTGAAGCGATGGCGTTAGCAAAAGTCACAGCCGATGCGCTCAAGGGTGCGCGCACCGGCGGACCAATTACGATGGATGAATGGACGATGGCCATGTCCACGGCGCTTTCGGCGGTGTGGCGAGAGCTTTGGTATCGCTGGAGTTCTCGTCTGAAGCAAGCGGCGAAGTGGGCGTTCGTGGCCTCTGCAGTGCTTTCAGCGGCGTTCCACTACATTGTCGGTCCAGCGTTCATTAGTCCTCGTCTACCTATGATTGGAAATGCTGCGAGTTCCGCGATTGGGCGTCCAGTGAGAGTTGGCCGATGCAAGCGTCTGTCATTCATGGGCGTTCTCGGTCTCGGACAATTCGTTGAAGTTGGCCCTGTGGTGCTTGGACCGTCCGAAAGCGAGAAGAGCATAGTAGAAGTGGACACGGTGAAGATCTCGTACGACATTTTTCGATCGATTTTGCGGCGGAAGCTCGTCACAGAGGTGCGCTTGGATGGCGTCACAGCGACGCTTCGTCAAGGCGCGAACAACTCTTGGTTTGGCTATCCCGAAGATACTTCGCCTCTGAGCTCAAGACCGACGATTAAAGTGGCGACTTCAAGCAGTGGCGGCGTCGCGGCGGAGGTTAGAGTCGTGCGCATTGAAAATGGAGTGGCTGCGTTGCACATTGTTGGCGATCCCGAGCCGAGGAAATTAAACAACCTTCAAGGAACGGCCGTGATTAATCACAAAGGGCGCGTGGATATTGACATTACGACGAGACCGTCGGCACGGAAAACGCCTCCCCTCGAGCGCGCGACGACGATGCTCGCACCTGAACCTGTGAGACACTTGCGTGGTAGCATGACTCCTTCAGAGCGCAAGTCTCTCGCCGTGGAAGAATCGCGCGGAGACAACGGCGGGCAGCTTCGTGTTTTCGCGTCGCTCTCCCCACCGCAACAGCGCCCGTCGTCTATATTCCGCTCGCGAGTTTACCCTGATTTGAAAGTACGCGCGCAGTTGAATAACATGAGTGCAGCTGTTTTAGAGCGAGTGATTCCGTCTTTGCCCATCGACATGCACGGCGGTCGTTTGGATGGCGAAATCCGCATTTCATGCACCAGCCCTTCGACGTGGACGTTTCCAGATTTCGGAGGACAAATCAAGGGTAAGAACCTGTGGTTCCACTTCTTCGATTCCACGGATGACTTTGCGGACACCGCCGTCGACTTGGTGTTTGAAGGTCAACGGATGTACATTCACGGAGGTGAAGGCCACTTTGGCAACGTGCCTTTGACGCTCACGGGTGACCTCGATTTGAATCCAATCGGTGGCGAGTATAGACTTAGCGCGCAAGTAAGCCCGGTGGAAGTGCACAAACTTCGTGAAACGCTGGGCGTGCGACCTATCCCACGACCAGTAGCTGGTAGCGTAAAGGGATTCTTGTATTGTTCGGGACCGTTGGAGCAACCCGTGTTCACGGGCCGAGCGGAGACGACAGTGCCTACAGATGAAGATTTGAACATTGCCAAGCCAGGCACTGAAATGGCGTGGAGTGAAGATGCAATTAAAGCGGCGGCGCATGAAGGCGCTGTCGCCGCATATGACCGCGTACCATTCAAATCAGCCAACGCGGTGTTCTCAGTAGACGTAAAGAAGGGGGCATTTTCATTGCACAGCGCCGAAGCGCAACTCGTCGATGGTGGTCGTTTACGTGGATCTGGACGAGTCTCGACGAAACCCACGGCGTTATTCGACCCCGATGCACTGAATATTGAAGGTACGGCTGTGGATATTGACTTTTTACGCCTCGCCAAGCGATTGGTTCCCGGCGACGCGCCGCCGTGGCTCGACCGCGTGTGCCCATCCTCGCCGGCTATCGCCAATGCAAAGTTTACCGGTGCGCTTTCCGCACCAGTTCTTGATGCACAGTGGTCAGTTGAAGAAGACGAGTACAAGGGAAGTGTTACCATGGCTCGCGAAGGCATCATTACGAATGTGGAAACACCAGTGCTCGATTTGAAGGCGTCCATAGCGACGACGTTTCAACCGCTCGAAGTCGCATTGAAGGCGGTCACGGTTGAGGAAGCCATTGCGGCTGGGCGTCCTACTGTCACTGACGCGGAGGCTGATTTAATGCTGAATGGTGCGGATATCGCGGCATGGGTCGGTGAAGACAACGTGGAAACCATGGGCGCGCCCGACCGCGTTCGTCTTCGAATCGGCGGCCGCACGCGCGTCAAGGGGACTTTTAAACCCGCCGTCGCCACAGAGGATGAAGACGCGAAAGACGCGCTTCCTTCTTTTACGGGTGATGTGCAGTTAGATAACTTGCGCATGAACAAGCTCGAGTTTGCACCGAAGATGAATGGTAAGCTTAACGCGTCGTCTTCTGGATTATTCTTGAATGCTAAAAATCGTGCGGATGAAATCTTTGAAGCATCCGTTGAAGGCGAAGGCAAGGCGTCGATGAACATTCGTCGCAACAACTTGAAAATTTCCGCCGATGTGGACGATTTCGCGGGTAATGTTGAAATCGCTGGCTTGTCCATTGATGACTTGGAGCTTGCATCGCTCCGCGGAAAGGTTGAAAGCGCCCATGCGAAGATTGATTTGCGCGAACGCATCGGCGAAGGAAGCGTGCAAATCAAACAACCTCGCCTGAGCGGTATCGGTGGTGAACTCCTCGAGGCTGATATTCAATGGAGTGACCGCGTGGTGAGCCTGCAACGAGCAAGCTTGAAGCAGGTGAAATCACGCTACGAGGCGGATGGTGAATATTGCTTGCCCAACGTGGTGTGGGACGCGTTGCCCGGGTCGCGCGCCGTCCCTGAAGCCGTTGAAATCATTTCGAGCGAAGCAGTCACAGAAGATATCCCCGAGTTCGTCCAGCCCGTGATTGACATCGCGCCACTCACTCCAGAGGTTGTTTCCGAGCACGAGGTTGTGGAAAAGAAATGGTGGCAGTTGTCCAAACCAAAGATTTTTGAGAAAATCGTCAATCACATTACCAAGAAGCCCGACGGCGTCTTCGTGTCTATGGATTTAGCCGATATGATGGATGTCCCGAACGTCAAAGAATCGCCAGCCGCTGCGGTGACAAACGTCGTTGAACCAGTCGCATCCGCACTTGCGGACGCGGACGCGGACGTCAAAGAAATTGAAGTCGACAAGGAAGAGCCATTTATTTTCAAGAGCCACGAAGAGGAGGAACGCACGGATTTAGTCGAAGACGCCGACACGAAGTTAGAGATGCGCGTCGACTCAAAAGCAGAGGCCAAACCGAAGAAATCCAAAAATACGTTCACAAAAGTCTTACGCCAGGCACGAAATGTGGTGAAACAAAACAGGCCGGCGGAGAAGATTGTCAAGCAGGTCACCACGCTCGCGTCGCTACCGCATGAGACTGAGTTTGACTCGAGCGTATCCGGCGCGTGGCGATTCCGTCTTGCCGTCCCGCGGGCTGATATCGAAGAAATGCTCCCAGCGCTACGTATTGTAACAGATATTCGCAAGGGCGATACTCCCGAGGAGTATGGTCGCGCAAAGACGGCGTTCTTGAAGGGAGTCGAGGATACCGGCTATGCCATTGTGGATTTGGCGCGACAGGTATCGGATGTGACTATTCCATCGCCCAAGGTGAAAGCTGAGGCCGCGTCAGAGCTTGAAGAAGTGACTGAGAAAAATGTGGAAGCGACGGCGAACGCTCTGCCCGGGTTGCAGGATTTACGAGGTGAATGGCATGGTATGATCCAAGCCACTGGTGGGGGCGACGACGCGGAATTCGAGTCGCCGCAGCCGACCGAAGCGGTGTTGTTTGACATTGCTGGTGCGGACTGGCAATGGGGACCATACAGCGTTGAACACGTTGAAGCGCAGGGCGCGGCAAACGCGAGCGATGGGTTGAAGCTCAAGCGCCTTGAACTGCGTTCTGACGCTGCGAGTTTATCCGTTACGGGAGCGATTGGCGGCGAAAGCCAAGACGCTACGTTTGCGTTGCGAGATTTGCCCGCGCCCTTAGCCGGCAAGCTCATCGGTCCATTGTTACCCGATAAAAGTTTGAGCGATTTCCCAACGATTGGGGGCGATCTGTTGATTCAAGGTCACCTCGGCGGTTCGGCGGCGAAACCAGAAGGGGAAGTGATGATGCGTCTCCGCGAAGGTAAAATCGGTGCAGTCAAGCTCAAGAGCGCCGAAGCGAGAGCAGAGCTCAGCGATTCACGACGCGCCGAGTTTGAGGCCGAAGCTTCGCCCGCGGAGGGTACCGGGCTCGTGCGCATCGCGGGTACGATTCCGCTTCCAGAAGCGGAAGATCAGTCGCTCGCTGTGGATTGGCGCGTGCGTGAGCAAGGCATGACGTTACTTACGGCGTTCGTACCCGAGGTCGCCGAATGGCAAAGCGGCGCCGCTGAAATGTCTCTTCATGTTCGAGGAACGCCCGCGGCGCCGGTGTATGACGGCGTGTTAGAAGTCAGAAAAGCTCGAATCAACTCGCCGTTGCTTTCACGACCAATCTATCCCGCCAACGCCACGGTGCGCATTCAGCGAAACACATTGTACGCAGACGACGTCGAAGCGCGAAGTGGCAAAGGCATCGTGCGAATCAAGGGCGCCATGCCCGTGCTAAAATCGAGACGTAGTGGTAGCGGTGAGACGTGGGAAGGCCTCGTCGCGCGCGCCGATACCGCAGGTGGTGTGAAGATGACAATCAGCGGCTTGGATTTGCGTGCGAGGAACATTTACAATGGCCAGCTCAACGCAAACATGGTGGCGAAAGGCACGTTGACCGCGCCTGAGCTCAGCGGTGAATTACGATTCTCCCGAGGTACGGCGTTTGTACAGCAACAACAGACGAGCCCCGATGAAGCGCCCTCGCAGCAAGCAAAGTCCGGGACGTTGTCGACGAAGCAAGATTCCAGAGGCGTACTCGCCGGCATTTTAGAGCGCGCGGCTCGCGCCAATGACCCGCGTCATGGCGAAGGTGCCGCACCAGAAAACGAGTTGATGACGGAGAAGAATCTCGAAAAGCTTCAAAATCTCAGACTTCAAGGCCTCAAGCTCGTCGTCGGTCCTGAAATGTCCGTCGTGTATCCTTTCGTGTTGAACTTTGGCGTCGCTGGCGAACTCACGATTGATGGGTACGTTGACGTGGGAAATCTCAAACCGAATGGCACGCTTCAGTTCGAGCGCGGTGATGTGAACCTGGTCGCGACTCAAATCCGCCTCGACCGTGATCACCCGAACAAGATCGTGTTTACCCCCGATCAAGGTCTCGATCCATACGTAGATGTGTCGTTCCTCGGATCAGATATTCGCGCGTTGATTCAAGGTCCGGCGTCGCGATGGACGGATAATCTCATTTTGACATCGTCAGCGCAAGCAACGCCTGGCGAGGGCGACGCCACGTTGTCACCATCGGAAGCGGCGAGAATCTTTGAAGGCCAGCTCGTCGAGTCGCTTCTCGAACAAGACGGCAAGATTGCGTTCAGCAACCTCGCGTCCACGACGTTGAACTCGCTCATGCCAAAAATTGAGGCGGGTGGAAACGTTGGTAAGGCTCGCTGGCGACTTACCGCCGCGCCGTCGCTTCCCGGTTTACTCTCCCTCGACCCGGGCATGGATCCGTTCAGCAACGCCTCGCAATTTACCCTCGGGAGCGAGGCTGAGATTTCGTTTGGTGATTCCTTAACCGCTACGCTCAGCCGCAATTTGGACGCGGATGAAATGCGAACGCAGTTGTCGTTAATGTACAAATTGACGAGTAAGTTGCGATTGCAATTGAAAAGTCTGTCGGCATCGGCGACACGAGTGTTGTTTGAATTCTCAACAAAAGATTAGAGCGCACGCGCAGCAAGCATTGTACATTTACAAAATACACATTCTAGTAGAAGCTAAGTTTCGCCCAGGAGCCCGCGGCAGCCTTCCCGTGACGCATCCAATACGACTCGCGGACATGCGTACCCGTGGGACCATAAATAAAAGGACACGTTTCGTCACCAGGCGCGTGGCACACGGCACGCACGACGCCAGACGCAGCAGCGGCCGGGCTTTGCATGAGCCCCGACGCTTTGCCGACAAAGCAAAAAATTCGCTGGAGCGCCGTGGGCCATCCACGAATGAGACGCGTATCGACTAATCCGGGATCGACGAGCACGGCAGAAACACGATCACCATAGGTCACACGCCACGCATCGTGCGCGTACGTAGCATACGCGCTTACTGCGACTTTAGACCACATGTAATTCAGCGCCGGGTTGTAATATCGCGGCGTCGCGCCGTAGTTTTTGAGCCAGCGCTTGAATGCATTCAACGATAACAGCCTCGCCGTGGCGCACTCGTGCGTGAATGAACCTACGAAAACAACGCGAATATGATTCGTCGGCGCCTCACGCTTACCCACAGGGGCCACGTCATCCAACACTGTCTTCGTCAACGCCGCGACGCCGTGAAAATTAACCGCCGCCGTTGGGTCGCCGCCGTCGCTTCTCATCGCCCATCGATTGGTATTGAACACCCCAGCACAATGCACAACCACGCGCACATCCACCCCTCGTGCGCGCACACCGTCTAAACGCATACCGTGCAAGTCGCTTGCGCAAGAGACGTCCAAAGGTCCTACAAATTCAACTCTCGCATCCGCGCGAGCGCTTTTACACGCCGCCTCCAAGCCTCGAGCGGCGTCCATCCCTCCTAATCTATACGGCACCACGATCGCGAACCCGCGACGGGCGAGCGCAATCGCACTCGCGCGACCTAATCCACTGCTCCATCCCGTGACGAGCGCCCCGACGGCGTAGATATCGTCATCATTAGAGTCGTCGGCGCGCAACCACTTTGGAGGCTGACGCGCATCCTCGTCCACGCCTACTCGCCGTCCACGCACTCGCGCGCGCAACGCGCACCACAACATCGTAAGAAACCAGTCGAAGAGTACGACGAGCACGTCCAGGCGAAACATCACCCCCGGCGTCCACGTCGTCGACGACGGTTCGTCCACACAATCGCCACTCGGAATGATTTCATCATCATCTTCATCACCTCGCCGTCGCGCGACGCGCCGCGACGGGACCTCCCGCGCCTCGCGCACGCAGCGCTCCTTACGCACATCGTCGAGCTCTAACCGCCCGCTGCGAGTCGTCGACGCCGACGACGCCGACGCCGAGGACGACGGCGCCATGCGATTTGTGACGTCAACGCCATTCGCCACCGCATCGCCGTCGTCGCGACATGTTTACGAAAATGCTCACGCGCGCCGTGTCGCGCATGCACATTCGCGCGCACGCGAACCCGGCGTCGTCGGCGTCGTCCCGCGCGCCCGCGCGCGTCGCGAGCAGCGGAGCGCACGCGTCGTCAGCATCCGCAGCCATGGCGCGAGGGCAGCCAATGCGCCGGCTCTGTCGCGCGCGTACCGTCACGACGCGCGCGAACGCGGATGGCACCGACGGCGACGCGCGTGATGACGCCGCAGACGAGGGCTCGGGCGACGCCAAGGCGCCCGCGCGACGCAAGCGCGTGTTGAGTGGGGTTCAACCTACGGGGTCTATCCACCTGGGGAACTACTTTGGCGCGATTCGCAACTACGTCAAGCTTCAAGACGACTACGATGCGTTTTATTGCGTGGTGGACTTGCACGCGATTACGAGCGGTGCGCATGACCCGCGAGAGCTGGAGGCGTCGACGAGGATGAGCGCGGGGATTTATTTAGCGGCTGGCGTGGACCCGAGCAAGGCGAATGTGTTCGTGCAGAGTCACGTGCCGGCGCACTCGGAATTGGCGTGGTTATTGAATTGTGCGACGCCTATTGGGTGGCTGGAGAAGATGATTCAGTTTAAAGAAAAAGCACGCAAGGCTGGTGAGGACGTGAGCGTGGGGTTGTTGGATTATCCGGTGTTAATGGCGGCGGATATATTGTTGTACAAGGCGGATTTAGTGCCAGTGGGCGAGGACCAGAGACAGCATTTGGAGTTGACGCGTGATATCGCGGGTCGTGTGAATTCATTGTATGGTGGGAAGAAGTGGAAGAAAATGAAGGGTAAGGCACCGAGCGGGCGTTCGCGAGGAGGGGATGTGTTGTTAGTTCCAGAGGCGTTTACGCCAAAGGAGGGTGGGCGCGTCATGTCGCTCACCGACGGTTCTTCAAAGATGAGCAAATCAAATCCGGCCGAAGGCTCGAGAATTAACGTGTTGGACACCCCGGATGAGATTTCCAAGAAGATTAAGCGCTGTAAGACGGATACGTTTGAGGGTTTGGAATTTGGTAACCCAGAACGCCCAGAGTCACAAAACTTGCTCACGATGTACCAGTTGTGCACGGGTCTTAGCCAAGAGGAAGTCATCGCCGAGTGCGGTACCATGCGATGGGGTGACTTCAAACCCAAACTCACCGAAGCCGTCATCGAGCACTTGTCGCCGATTCAAGGTCGGTACAAGGAAATCATGGATGAGCCGGGATATTTGGAGGGCGTGTTGAGAGATGGCGCCGACAAGGCGAACGAAGTCGCCAACATCACGATTCGTGACGTTCGTGACGCACTAGGCTTCTACCAACCGCGTTGATTTGATTGAATTCTGATGTGTCGTATTTAATTGAATATTTTGCATGCACTACTAAAGCTCAGTCTTTTCTGTCGTTTTATCCTCGTCGTCTTCGATGTCCTCACCAACTTCGGCGAGAATTTCCTCCAGCGAAGGAATAACCGTGGCGTTCGTTTCGTTGGCATTCGCGGTGACGTTCACCTCGGGTACGATTGGGACATCCGTGTTGGGCGATGCCTGCGCGGTTTCATTCGTCGTATTCATCGCGCCGCCTAGTTGTTTTGGGCCACCCTTCAAGTTGAACATGTCCAAAATCGCGTCGTGCGCCGTGAGCGTCATCACGCGCGCGCCGCCCGTCTCCGGCGCAACGCGGTACAAACCAAACACCACGGCGCCACCGATACTCAACCCGAGAATACGTTGTAACAGACCAATCTTCTTCGCGCTGCGATCGAACCCCCAAGGCGGCGTGAACAGCTCGTTGATTGGTATCTCGTCATCCGTCAAGTTTGGCAAGATCCAAAAGTGTTCACCCAACACAATCCACACCAACGCGAACACGATCGCTCGCACGCTAAACACCACCGCAAACGTCCCGAGAATGGCCAAACATACGTACAAAATCACCTTTTTGAACCAAATTGGTGCGAGCGGGAACAAACACATCAACACCACGCCGAGCGCGAACGCCGCGCTCACCGCCACGCTCGCCCAGCTCATCGGCGGCGTGTACATCCACGCGTAGAACCCATCCGCGGTGAACGTCTGATCGCGACTCTTCTGCAAATAGTGCGGAAACTTGACCAATTTCGTGCGTCCTTTCCTCGGATCCTTGAACACGCGTTCGCACTTCACCACGTATCCACGATGAAGCAACAACCCACCGATGTGCGCGATGCGCGCCTCGAGCATCTTCGCCGCGCGTGTCGCATCGCCCTCACACGCGACTCGTTCGTTCTCCTTCATCGGACACAGACTGTCGAGGATTTCCGGTTGCTTTTCCATCGCGGCGATGAAATCTTTGCCTCGAAAGAAATCCAATCGCACATCTCCGACGCGCGCGCTGCGGCTCTCCGGCCCCGTCGACGCGCTGCGCAGGACGTACGCCAAGTGTTCTTCCGCCGCGTGTCGGCTGTCGGCGCGAGACGTCCCGGTCGGCGCGGTCGAGGCGCTCATCGTGTGCGAGGCGCGCAGTGCCGCAGAGGTTGACGCGGCACCGACATGGATGCGCACGCGCGCGACGATCTCGAAGACGCCCTCGAACGCTTGATTGATGCGGGCGTGCGCGAGGCGCTCTCGGTTGATGCCGCGCGCGTGTGCGCGGCGCTGGGCGGCGGTAGCGGCGGCGTTGCGTCGACATCGGCGGCGCCGTCGGATGATGTGCGTAAATTACGGGACGCCGTGGTGCGCGCGATGCGCACGCGCGGGCACGCCAGAGACGCTGTCGATGCGTGCGAACGGGCGTTGATGATGGATGCCGCGCGCGACGGGGACGGCGATGGCGGTGGTGTGGCGTTGGCGTTCGTGGATGCGCTGCGACGGAGCGCGACGGCGTTGCAGCTGGACGCGTTGGAACGCGTCGCGACGGCGTCAACGGCGCCCGCGATGGCGAGTGCGGATGCGAGTGCGGATGCGATGGACGTGGATGAGACGTCTGAGCGCGCGACGCGCGCGCTCGAGCGGTTGGTGGTTGACGACGCGGGCGCGCGCACGCCGGCAGAGGTTTTAGAGGCTGCGGCGGCTCGCGCGGAGAAAACGTTGGCGTCCTTACCGAAGAATCACACCGAAAAGCTTCTCGACGCGTCATCGTGGACGAGCGAGCAACGTGCGTTGATTGAGCGCGTCGAACGGGCGTTGCATGATGAGTATAAGGCGCGTAGAGAGATGGTGGCGAAGCGGGCGCAGGTGACGACGACGTCGTTTTGCTACAGCTCGCGATTGAATGCGCTAAAGGCGGTGCGTGAGGAGTTCGCGAGGCGTGCGGTGAGTGATTTACACATCATGCCACAAGTAACGATGGATGACGTGTGCGATGCGCGGCATGCGGACCTCGCAATGGCGGGTATTAAGGTGACCGCCGGGCGAGGTGCGTTGAATAGCGCGGTGAAGAAGATTATGATTGGTGCCGTTCCCGATCGCGGAGGACGAACGGATACGAATGATCGCGCAGCGATGCCGGCGTTTCAGGTGCGCGTCGACGCGCCCGCCGCCGACGCGCATGGGTCGCACAAAAAACAGTCAGCGAAAGAAAAGAAGAAGGGCTGCAAGCGATGGTAAATTTCCCCGCGCCTTAGCAACGATAACAATTAGCAACCGGGCGCGGTGCGTCCGAGTAGTTTTGACAAAAACATTAAAACAATCACGTCAAATGCTTACTAATGAAGGTACTCATCGCGGCGATTGTTAAATTAGTATTCGATCTTTACAATTTTACAGAACTATTGCGCCGCTTGGCTGGCAGTTTTCAACGCCTCGTTCGTCGCTTCCAACGCTTCACCAACCGAACTCAAGGTCTTTGTCATCAAGCGCGTGACCGCGAGTTGGGCAACTTGAGGCGGGACCATTTCTACGTTAACCAATGAAATGCTAGCCCCACGCGTGGGCCATTCAAACGGCACATCCAACACGGCGACGGCACCATTCGGCAATGCCGCGCGCACCAAGGACTCACCAGAGCCCCATCGAAGTGCGGTTCGTGCCGCGGCCGCGGCGAGTGCCTCGGCGCGTTGCGCGGTCGCCGCGATGCGAAGGCGGATTTCCGCCAAGGCGCGTGCGAGCACAGGCATACCAGCGGCTTCCTCAATGATGTCCATAATGGGCGTATCCGCCGGTTCAATCGTCGCCCCCGCGAGGCGCGCGCTGTCCTTCACCAAGTGCAGCGTCACCGTATGTGTAGTCGAGCTCGGCCCGCGTGGGGTGGAACCTTCCATGGCGAACTCAGGAGTAGCTGGTAAATGAGTGTGAATCTTGAGCACCAACGCGTTTTCTTCGATGGCCATGATTTCCACGCCTTGCAAAGTGACTAAAAGCTTCGTCTGTTCCATCACCGACTCTTGCGCCTCGGCAATTTGCTTGGACATCTCCGCCTCACGTGCCGCAGCCTTGGAAATACCAATCAAGTACTTGGCTTGCGAGTTGATTTGCTCAATCGCGTTTAAGTCGGGCGCGAGCTCCGTCTTCAACTCTTGCGCCGTGCCTTGATTCGCATTCAACTTGACATTCACATCACGGAGCTCAGCATCGAGCACGGCGAGTTCGCGCTGCAACTCTTCCTTTGACTTGGCACGGTCGGCATCGCTGACCGAAGTCGAGCCCGCGCCCGCTTCCCAAGCCGCCGCCGCGGCTTCCGCCTCTAACGTCTCCAACTCCTCCACGACTTCCTCCAACGCCTTGTGCTCAACTCTAAAGGTTTCATACTCCTCACCGAGCGCGGCGATTTGTCGCTCCATTTGTTCCGCACGCTTCTCATTCTCGTACGTCAAATTTTTCAACTTCGCTTGCAACGACTTGAACGCCTCGCTCTCCAACGGCGTATCCTTTGGCAACGGTCGCGATTCCAACACCGCCTTCAAAAACGCTTGCTCCGTCGACAACTCAATCGTCCCAAATTTCAAGCGCTTAATATTAGCCTTGATGCGCTCTAAATCCCCCTCGCCATTCCCGAGCGACTTCTCACGCGCCTGCGACAAAATCTTCGCAAACGAATCCTCCGTGCTGTTCAGCTCGCGCAACGCCGCTCGAAATCCATTCGCGCTCGGCGCCTCTCTCAACGTCTTCATCGTCTCCGACTTTGCAAACATCCCCGGAGAGTGCACAGAAATATCCTCAAATCGCAACTGCAACGGTGCGATCGTCGTCAACGACTCACTCGGCGCCGTATCCGCCATGTTTCCGTGCGAAGGATTGAATCAATGAACGGCGATGGGTGATGGGATGAGCTCACGCCCTGAATCGCGTCGCGAGTCGTGCGATGCCCACGTTCGCGTGTGGCAAATGTAAGCGTCGATGGATGCGTGCGTTCGCGCGCGCGCGATGGACGTGCGACGACGTTTGCCGGGCGACAACGCGCGCGCGCGGCAACAGACAGCTCGTTCCCCTGCATGTTTTTGAAATTTTCGAATTTTTTTCGCGGCGATGTGATAAAAAAGTTTAGCTTTGGTCATTATGTCGTATTTTGTATATTTTAAATTTGTATTCAAGTTTTCAATATATTACGTTTTGACATATTATATATCTCATATTGTTTATTAAGTATTGGTAATTTTGGACAGTGATGTCGAGCCGAGTCAACGAGTCAACGCGACGCCGGCGCGACATAATCAGCCGCGTCAGACGCCTCGGACGACGACGCACGCGCGCGGACGACCGCACGCGCGACGGTGGCGATGATGTTTGATCGTTTTCAAGGCGGCACGCACGTGGAGCTTTTCGACGCGAAGACGTCAGCGCTCGAAAAGAAGACGCCGATGAAGACGCGGCGGGACGACGATTCATGTCGCGCGAAGACATCCGCGATGCCGACGTGGTTCGGCTGCGGTGCGCGCGTGTACGACCGCGCCGCACGCGGGTACGTGATGTGTGTGCATGGTGACGTGCAGTCGTGCGCGAACGTGCGCGCGACGCAGCCGATTTTGGTGTTTCAATGTTTCGCGAACGCGAGCGCGCGCTTTGCGTTTGAGGTGCGCGTGGTGGATACCGCCAACGCACGGCGCCGGTTGGTATTTAGCTCATCATTTACCGAGGTTAAGACTTCAACGCTACACTGCCAGGTACCTTTACGTGATTTGCCGCGGGATGAGTGGGTGAATGTGTTATTGCCACTCGCTGAGCTCGTGCCTGCGTGCTTTGGAAGCGCGAGCGTCGGGTTCAAAGCCGTAGAGTCGATTGCGATTCGAGGGACGTGTAAATTACGCAAAATTTTTACTTTGCGCGGAGATATGCAAGCGCAAGCATGGACGACGGATGCGCACGCGGCGGGTGCGCCCGAGCATGCAATTGTGATACCGCGCGAGTGTAATTTTCCGTGCGGCGTTCGAGCGGCGGCGCACACCGTCATCCCAAATCAAGAGTATGACGCCGAATACGCAGGCGACGTCGATCGTGCACAAGCGAGTAAGAGTGAAAAATCATTTGATATTGCATTTGGCCGTCGCGTACCCGTGTCGCAATCGAAAGCGCGCGATAAACACGCAATGGCGCCGGCGACGTACGACGAAGACAGTTACCTCGACGACGCTTCGCGACGACCTCGCGCCGCCGCCTCGAAATGGACTAATTTGGATCAAATCATGTCCAATTTGCGCATCCGTGACAACAAACACGGTCGACGCAGTTGCTCATCGAGCACTACCAGCGCAACGTCGTCGGATGTATCGTATAAGAGCTCACATTACGCGCGCTCCAACGAGCGAGCGGCGTCGCTCGACATGCGGGACATTACGCTCGGAGCGGTGCCTCACGAAGGCGAGCGCTCGGCTCGATACGACGCATACGATGATGACGATGATGAAGAAGGTGACGTTGACAATACCATTGATGACGACGATGACGATGACGACGGGTACGACGACGAGTATGATATCGTCAACGATTCAGTCGTGGAATTCGACGACGAACGAGCCGAAGACGATGACGACATTGAATGCGGACTATACGAACCGACGAACGGTGAATTCTACGACGACGACGACGACGACGACGGCGACGACGATAACGATGGCGACAATTACGGCGATGACGAAGAAAATACCACCGCGCATTCAGTCTAGCAAAAATCTCTGGAATACACGCTACGACTAAGCTCAATACCCGACGCTCACGTTCGCGACGACAATCAAGAAATCATCATTCCCATCCTCCATCGCGGGTATCGATATCCAACTTCTCGTGCGCAATCCTCCTTGATCGATAACCACAGGGAGCACCTCGCCGTACGGGAACGCCTCTCTCACCTCGCTCTCGTTCACCGACGCGCCCGCTGGCACGCCGAGGTGCACCAACACTTTCATCCCTGCGTACCCCCCCGGGACGAGCGCGCGTATGCTCGGAATGGAATTAAATTCAATCGCATTCCTGCAAGCGCGCAGCGCCGCCTTGGTGGCGTCTTGCCCGTGCTGGTCGGCGCCGAAGCCGCACTCGCTAAAGAGTACTCGGGACATCCCACGCGGTGCGAACACGCGTACGCCGTCGTCGAACGTCTCCACGACGTCGGCGTCGATGGAGGATGCAGATGTCATGGTACGACTGGGCGTTTTCGTCGCGCGCCGGCGCGAGGCGGCGAGAGGGCGCGACGAGAGGGCGATGAGCGCGCGTGCGCGTGTCGTCATAAAGCGACGCCGAATGACGACCTCAACGGTCGAGGACGACGCGGCGCTCGCGCGCGCGATCGCGGCGCTCGAGCTCGAACGCGCGTCGGCGTCGGCGGCGCTTGATGATGGGTTCTTGCGCCCGACGGCGCGCGAGGCGGCGACGGCGGACGACGAGGCGCTGGCGCGACGGTTCCAAGCGGAGGAGGATGCGAAAGCGAGTGCGGGGCCATCGGCGGCGGCGGCGACGGCGGCGACGAGCGACGGCTCGCGATGCCGCGGGTGTGGTCTCGCGATTGGCATGTTCGAGGGCTTGGCGAGCGTACGGTTGGAGAACGGGTCGAGGTATCATGGACGGTGCTTTAAGTGCGCCGAGTGCGCCGGTTCTATGCTCGAGGGAAGTCAGAGCCGCGAGTTTGTCATCCACGGCTCCGGCGCGGATGCGCGGATGATGCATAAGACGTGTTACATGGAGAAGCATAAACCGAGGTGCTCGGTGTGCGATGTTGGCATGGAGGCGGATGCGAACGGCGTGATAAGGTTTCATATCGAGCCGTTTTGGGGCGCGAAGTCGTGTCCGGCGCACGCCACGGATGGCACGCCCTCGTGCGATGGATGTCGGCGTTTGCAACCGAGACGCGGGGAGGAATACGTGCGACTGCCCGATGATAGAATGTTGTGCGCAAAATGCGTGTCGACGGTGGTTGTGGACCAACACGATGCGGAGCCGCTCTTTCAAGACATCGTACAGTTTTTTGGCACGTTTGGATTATCGGCGCTCGGGCCAAATTCGACGCTACCGCCTTTATATATGTGCACGCAAGACGTCATGGATCATGTCGATGTAGAGGAGGCATGGCACCGCGGCCGAACGTCGCAAGTCAGAGGTATGTGTGTGTCACACACCGAAACCGTCGACGTCGTGTATCGCGAGCCGACGTGGACGAAACAAACCCGCGGCGGGTCGATGTTCAGCAACCTACTCGGGGGTGGATTTCAAATGGTCGAGCGGCGACTACCGCAATTAGTCACACAGAAAGTATCGGCGATTTTAGTGTTGAGTTGCCTCCCGCGCTTGCTGTGCGGCCAAATTTTAGCGCACGAGTGCATGCACATGTATCTAAAGCTCAACGGATTTCCAACGCTCGAACCCATCATTGAAGAAGGCATATGCCAACTATTCAGCCTGCTTTGGATCGAGGCGCAAATAGCAAAACCTGAAATTTCCGGCGAGGATGTCGTCTTCGCCGCCTATATCGCAGACGTTATCAAATCAGACGAGTCTCCGATTTACGGCGACGGCGCCAGACTTGCCATAGCCGCGTACACCGACCACGGTCTCGTGCACGTACTCGATTCCGTCAAGCGCACGCGCAATTTACCATAATTTAGACATTTAGACATTAGACATTTAGACATTTACCGGCAGAACGCCCTTGTAACTTACACATGCACATTACCGTCGCGCTTTACGGATAAATTAAAAATACTCGAGTGCGCTCACCGTCGGCGTCGCCCACATATGAGCCTCGCCCTCAGTGATCCTTCACTTGCACGCGCGCTCACGTCGCGCGTCGCCGCGTCCGCCCAGCCCGCACTCGCGCTCACGCGAACGCCATGGACGCTCTTCGCGCCGCGCTCGCGGGCGTGCAACTCGCCGACGCCCCGATAGAGCTCGCCAAAGTCCCGGGCAGCGCAACCCTGTACACGAAAGACCTCGACGGAAGCTCAGCGGCTGCGACGCTCGCTAAGGTGTCGAATTACCACGTCGTGAACGCGATGTTTAAAAAGTACAAGGGTGACGCGAAAGAGGTCAGTGGCGATGCGATCGATCGCGCGCGTGACGCGCGAACGCGCTTGGAATTGATTATTCGGGGTGCACTTTATTTTCTGGGGTTGTCTCGAGAAAACGCGACGACTGACGCACGCGACGCGCCTCGAGCGCGATTTTGAACGCAGGCACCGGTTATGGTGACAAATGATAATGAAACTATCGCCGGGGCGGATGCGATTTTGGCGTACGTCGTGCAAAAGGTAGCGACGGAGAAGGGTTCGGTGGCGTATCCGCCGACGTGCGACGGGAAGACGGTGGACCACTGGGTGGCGTTCGAGCGTGATTCTTTGCGCGAACCCGCGACGATGACGGCGGGTATGTTGACTGGAGCTATTGATCTCGATGAGAGTGCGTTCAATGCGGCGTTGGTGGCGCTCAAGTCGGCGTTGTCGACGCTCGAGGCCCGTTTATCTGAGGCGACGTTTTTAGCGGGCGACACGCCATCTTTAGCCGATATCGTCGTCACGTGCACGCTCTTCCCATCGCTCGCCAAGGCGATCGATCCAGAAGCACGCGATGCGGTACCGAACGTCATGCGCGTCGTGAACGATCTCGCGGCGAATGAAGACGTCAAGGCAATCATGGGGAAGCTAAAATTATGCGACATGATTCGCATGCCGAAAGCCAAAGCTGAGAAGCCGAAGAAGGCGCCAAAGGAGACTGGCGCGGCGGAACCTGAAAAGGGTACAGGTGCGAAGAAGGAGAAGAAAAAGGAAACTGGTTTGGGCATATCGACGTCGCGCAATGATGATTTCGGCGCGTGGTATTCGCAAGTCGTCGTCGCTGGCGACCTCATCGACTACTACGACATTTCCGGTTGCTACATCTTGAAGCCGTGGGCGTACGCGCAATGGGAAACTTTGCAAGAATTCTTCAACAAAGAAATCAAAGCCCTTGGTGTTGAAAATTGCTACTTCCCGATGTTCGTTTCCGCGAGCCGATTGGAAGCGGAGAAGGATCACATTGAAGATTTTGCGCCCGAGGTTGCCTGGGTCACCCGCAGCGGTAACACGGATCTCGAACAGCCCATTGCCGTTCGACCGACGTCTGAAACTGTCATGTACCCGCACTATGCGCAGTGGATCCGCTCGCACAGAGATTTGCCGTTGCGATTGAACCAATGGTGTAACGTCGTGCGATGGGAATTCAAGCACCCGACGCCGTTCATCCGTTCTCGCGAGTTCTTGTGGCAAGAGGGCCACACCGCGTTTCGCACTAAAGAGGAATGCGATGTCGAAGTGCGTCAAATCTTAGATTTGTACCGCCGTGTGTATGAAGAATACTTGGCCATTCCTGTCGTCCCTGGTAAAAAGTCTGAAAAGGAAAAGTTCGCGGGCGGCTTGTACACGACTACGGTTGAGGCGTACGTGCCGGGTTCCGGCCGCGGTGTGCAAGGTGCGACCTCGCACTGCTTGGGACAAAACTTTGCCAAGATGTTCAACATCGAATACGAAGATCAACAAGGTGGGCGATCGATGGTGTGGCAAAACTCGTGGGGGTTCACGACGCGAACGCTCGGCGTGTGCTACATGGTGCACGGCGACGACGATGGCCTTGTGCTGCCACCCAAGGTTGCTCCAATCCAAGCTATCGTTATTACGATCCCCAATAGCAAAATCACGGACGAAATGAAGGAGAAAATGAATGGTACGTTGTTTGCGCTCGCGTTGTCTTTTTTTTGGTTTTCTGCGCAACGACCATCTTACCTGTAACGGACTCGTCGTCAATGAGTCTAGTTGCCTTTTTAAAGGGTCGGAAATCGATTACCAGAGCGCCTTTACCAATATCCAGTCGAAACCTTTTGGCCATGGCTCGGTTATAATGGCTTGGGGCTCACATTTTCATTTGATGTTTGTGCTCGCGCTTTCTCATCATGTTTCATACAGCGCACTGACCGGCATCGTTCTTTTTCACAACCTAGATGCCGCGCAAGAAATGACTGATTCTCTCAAGGCTACCGGCGTGCGCGCAAAGCTCGATGCGCGCGACAATTACACGCCGGGCTGGAAGTACAACCACTGGGAGCTCAAGGGTGTGCCGCTTCGCGTAGAATTCGGCGTGCGAGACTTTGAAAACGGGACGTGCGTTATCGCGCGACGCGACAACAAAGTCAAGGAAACGGTCAATATCGCCGATCTCAACAAACGCTGCGCTGAACTTTGCGAAACCGTGCAGCAAGACATGTTCAACCGCGCGAAGGAGATGCGTGACGCGAACATTATTAAACTCACGTCTTGGGACGGTTTTGTCGCTGCGTTGGATGAGAAGAAGTTGATTCTCACCCCGTGGTGCGAGACCAAGGAAAGCGAAGAGTTGGTGAAGAAGAAGACGACCGCCGAATCGCAAGGTGGTGCGGCGAAGACGTTGTGTATTCCCTTTGAGCAGCCGCCGCTTGAGGACGACGCCAAGTGTTTTATTACTGGCGAAAAGGCGACGTGCTGGGTTCTTTGGGGCCGTAGCTATTAAACGTATGCAATACGTAACATTCTCTATATGTGCTATCTATCTATCGTCTGCTGTGCGCAAACGCCGGACCGTTCTCGTTGTAATCCGTCTTCGATATGTATTGATTGCTCGAAAAGATGACTTTTGAAGCGATTGCGGCACCCGTCCACGGCGCGTGCGCGTACGTTGATGCAGGCATGTATTCAGGGATACTGGTCATCGAAGGCACTAAGGACATCCTAGACTGTAACTCGACGAGCAAACGCGCTTCTAAGCCCGGTAACTTGCTTCCTTCGCCGTGCACAACGATGTTATCCACGATTAACTGTCTCACGTCAAACGGGCACTTTTGCACGCTTTCACAAATTTCCGCCGGTAACGACCCGTGATGATCGTGTTCCGCATCGCTCTCGTCGGCACCCAGCGCATCTTGCATGATAACTTCACCGCATTCGTATAACTCGCTCGTGAGCTTCAATTCATCGCCATCAGGAAGCGTAAACGTCTCCGTCTCGCACGCCGCCGAGTCGCTCTTAAACGCTTCGTACTCCTCTCGACTCTCCGCACACTTTCCTAGCGCCAAACGTATCGTACGCGCGGTATCATCACTCACATCCACGCCTTGTTTCGCCATAATCGCCGCGCGCAACGCGCGATCCATACGTTTCCCGCCTCGAGGCGCGCGTCTCCACGTCTGCGTCAACGCCGCGCCCTCCAAAGCACACGTCACCTCACTCGCATTCTCCGTAATCTCCACGCTCACGCCACTGATGCGCCCACAAGCATAAAGCGCCCCCACCGCGGCATCCACGAACGCCAAACCAGCGACGTTAAACTCTTCAAACATCATCCGCGTCACGTCTTCGCGTCGCTCGAGCGTCGTCGTCGCGCGTTCGCACACGCACGCGTACCCTTCAAACCCTTCAGCCCACCCCAAGGCGCCGTACAGCGCATCGCGTAACACGACCTCGAGCGCATCGACATTCGACACGCGTCCGTGCGCGTCGACCGCATGCACCACGCCGCCAGCCGCGTCACCATCGCAACCTCTCTCGCGCACCACCGTCGCGCGCGCGATCGGCGATTCGCGCACGCTCGCGCCGTCTACCGCGTACCCCACGCGCGCGACGCCGTCGACGACATCAATGATCGTGATCGGCGCGTCGCCACCGTGCGCGGTCGCCATGCGCGTCGACGAATGTCGACCATGGAACGCCATTCGCTGACGTTTGTTCGCCATGCGCGCGGCGTTCGGGGCGTCGGTCGCGTGCCTCAGGGCGAGCCGCGGCGGCGAAGTCGCGCGCGCACGCATCGTCGGCGCGCACGGCGTCGTCTCGCGCGCGTCGGCGGCGTGCGCGGCGCGCGAATCGGACGACATCGGTTCGTTGCGTTTCAAAAGCGCAGCTCATTCGCGCAGCTCATTCGTGCGCGGCGTTGCCGGCACGCGCGCGAGTCGCCCTTCGGCGCGCTACGGCACCGTCGCGCACGCGTATGCAGACGCGGACGGTGTCGGCGCCGCGTTCGAGGGCGATGTCGGTCCGGAGAGGAAGCATTTGATCCTCGTCGATGGGTTGAGCTTTGTGTTTCGCGCGTATTACGGGTGGAGCGCGCGCGGCGATGGATTGCAAAATGCTGCGGGCGAAGACACGGGTGTGCTGTATTCGTACGCGAATACGATATGTAGTTTGTTAGAGCTTCGTCCGACGCACTTGGCGGTGTGTTTTGATGCGAAAGGGAAGACATTTAGACATGAAATGTTTGTCGAGTACAAGGCGAATCGACCGCCGACGCCCGAGCCGTTGTTAGACGTGATACCAAAGGTTGAGAATTTAGTGCGTGATATGGGCGTGCCGTTGTTGCGATTGAGTGGTGTTGAGGCGGATGATATAATTGGTACGATGACGCGTAGGGCGGCGGATGATGGGTTTCATGTGAGCATTGTATCGCCGGATAAAGACTTTTATCAACTGTTGTCGCCACGCGTGCGCATGCTGCGGCCGAGCAAGACGAATAAGGGTGATCCGTTCGAGCCGTTCACGGTGGAGGATTTTAGAGTGATGCATGACCACGCCATCGAACCTAAGCAGTTTGTGGATTTCTTAGCGCTCGTGGGGGATAGTTCAGATAACATTCCGGGCGTCGAAGGCGTGGGGCCGAAGACGGCGTTGCCGCTCCTCGAACGCTACGGCGACATCGAAACAATTCTCGCCAATGCCGCCACGGTCAAGGGTAAACGCGCGCGGGAGAGCTTACTGAGCGAAAAGGGTGCCGCCAGTGCTGTACTCTCGCGTCGTTTGGTGGAAATTAGACAAAACTTAACCGTGCCTTCGCTCAATGAGCCGTTCTTGCCGCTGGACGACTTGCGCGTTAAACCGCCCGCCGACGGAGGCCTAGCCGCCATGCGCGCCTTTGAGCGCTACGAGCTCGCCAACGCCGCCGAACGCTGGAAGCGTGTCGTTCGTTTATGATTATGATTCGTTAAATATCTCTAGCCCGCGCGCGTGCGTTGTGTGTTGTAAAAGTATTTCAGTCGAATACGCGCCAGCCGAGCCAAAGTCTTCAACACCAAACGCCAGCGCTCGAGTGCACGACACTCATCGACGCCTCGTCGCGTCGTCACCCGCGCGCGCGTCACGCGAGCGTCAACGCACGCGAACTCGATTCATCTCGAGCTTTTTCGCGCGAGAGAACGCGCACGCATCGTCGGCGTCTACTCGCCGCGTCGATCGCGCGTGACCAAGCTCGATCGATCGGTCGCTGGGTGTTGCGCGCGTCATGTCCGCGTGCGAGCGCGAAGGATTGCTTCACGACACGGGCGCGACGTCGACGACGAAATATGCGTGGACTACGAAACGTGTGCGGGATATCGTGGCGATTGGCGTGGGTGCGGCGCTGTTGGGTGGTGTCGCGGTGATCTCGCGAGGGCGAGGCGAGGGTCATTCAGCGCCGGCGCGTTCGGCGGCGCTCGGCGACGCGGCGGCGATTGGGCGCTTAGCCGCGCCTGATCTTGGGGTGGGGATGGATGATGCAGATAGTTTAGTGAGTGAGCTCGGTCGCAAGTACACGAGTTCGGCGCCGCGACTGTTACCGGTGTTCTTTCACACAGAGAAGAGCGGCGGGACGTCGTTGGTGTTACACGCGCTCGAGTTACTCGCAGAAGATAGACCAGAGGTTTTAAGCATTTTAGCGAGAGTGAGGAATGAAGATGTCATGCTTGATAGTGATTTACGTCACTTGGATGCGCTTTGTCCGGGTAGTGCGATGTTCTTGACGACGGTTTGGAAAATTGGTTCCAAGTGGGAGCCCGGTAGGCCGCGTCCGTTGGAGGATTACTCCAACGAACACTTGGCGAAATGTTCCTTGCTTACAAGTCACACTGGAAGAGATTTGTTGAAGCGCGCAGAGGACCTCGAGCGCTCGAATGGTTTGCCCACCCGCCCAAAATTTCTGATGGGTATGTTCCGCGATCCCGTTGAGTATCAGCAAGCGGCGTGGCGTAGTGAGTTGTTCATGTATCATGACTTGCGCGAAGAGCTCGGATGGGGAAAGCTCGTGCAAACTCCGCTCGGCACCGCACTTCCAGACAATGAATTGAAGGATTTCAGTGCAAATAGCAAATTTGCAGACATCATGATGAACCAGCACTGCGCCAAGGGACTGGGAACGAATTTCCAAACGAGAAAAGTTCTCGAGGAAGAATGGAACTCGCTCGAGTCCGATAAACATCGCGCATTACAAGAGGCTACGCGTCGCGTTCGTGCCCTGAATTGGATCGGGCTCACTCATAACTTTGATCACAGCGCTTGCATGCTCGCCTATGGATTGCGTAAGAAGCCGACGCCGACGTCTGATAGCAATTACGACCGTGCCAAATTGCTCCCCGAACGACTCGCGGCAAACCACCCACACAGTGGAGACGCCAATGAGGGTGTGATCGATGAAACGCTCAAGCAAAAGTTATACGCATGCAACGATTTGGATACCCAAATATTCCACGTGGCTGAGGAGGAATTTCAACGCCGGGTGTCAGATGCAAAGAAAGAACTTCAGCGTCTCGTGGACACCAAGGGTACGCTATCAAAGATTAACATCGACGGTCCACAATGGTTAGAACCGCAAGAGTACTTGAATTGCCTATTATAACTATAACTACAAAATCTAGAATCCACTAGCGCACTCGAGCGAACTTTAGCTACATTTTAATCGGAATTCAAAACGATACCACGTTGAAAGATTTCAGTGGCGTGGAGGCCGCGGCGACAAACTGCGGTGCTTTGAACGCCAGAGTGCTTTGCAATCGAGCTTTTGATGCCTGTGATAGTTGACTTACGACAGCTCTGAATGGTTCTGCGCTAACGGTCGCGAGGCGCACGAGGAGCTGCGACGCTAGTTGACCAACCGTCGCATCGACGTCACTCGCATCGATGTTTTCTGGAGCAGTGACGTCAACGGCCAGCGCCAGAAAGATTGCGAGCGAAGTCAAGCACATTGAGTCGCTCTCGTTTTGGCTCAAAGAAACGAATGT